>ERZ1292633.41-Hain-H41-02um-R1-41-length-177680-cov-9_pt1 | contig 143915 bp, 146 predicted proteins | sample MGYA00564406_ERZ1292633 | MGnify/ENA primary metagenome ERZ1292633 (study PRJEB36523, sample SAMEA6512639) | groundwater metagenome | collected 2019-01-08 | study: AquaDiva: Metagenomics assemblies of 32 groundwater samples
GTTTATACATCCTGAAACCTTACCCTGTTCTGAGTGAAACATCTGGGTCAGACCCGGAACGACGACGGGTCGCAGACAATGGTCGTCACCAACGCGAAGCCCGTTTACACCCTTCTGAGCCCCTCGTCGGTGACCGTTTCCCCGGGAGACGACATCGTCGTGGATGTAGCGATCAGCTCGGTGGACGAGTGCGGGGAGATCGAGCTCGGCTTCCTGTACTACTTCGGGTGGTCGGGCGATGCTACGTGGGACTGGATGGGGGAGGCCGCGGCGGACATGGCCCCGTCCTCGCTCGAGATCGTCGACCCGATGACGACCTTCGCCGACAGCGCTGCGTTCATCAATACGGAGTGGGATCCCAATATCCGCTACTGTTGGGACGATGAGGTCAACTGGGTCGGCTGTCCTGCCGTGATCGGTACGCAGACCATTCCGGCGACGGATGAGATCGTATACCGGTTCACCTGGAAGCAGAGCGACTACGCACCGTCGGACACGTACATCCAGCTCGATCTGGAGATGGCGAGCTGGACCGACCCGGCAACGGGCGAGGTGATCGACGATTACACCACCGCGGGCTCCACCATCGTGGACGTGACCATCGAGTAGTGCCTGAGTTCACGCGCGCACCCGCGCGGCAGTTCACGGAGCAATCCGCAGAAGCGCCGCCTCCGGGTGCGCTTTTGCTTTTTCAATTACGCTATACTTCTTCCATTATGCCGAAGCATGTTGGGGTAAAGCTCTCGTGGCACGAGCGATTGCTCTTGCTGTCGTTTTTCTTTTTTGCATTGGCGTCGCCAATATTCTTTCTCTTTACCAATACATTTCTTTGGAAGGAAAGTGCTTCGCCAACGGCAATGATTATGTACAACGGCGGAATATATTCCGGGCTTATTTTTGGATTCATTGCGAATCGAACGTTGCTTCTACGCGTTTCAGCTCATGTGTTGTATAGAATTTCCTGTATCCTTCAAGGGATTGTTCCGCTGTTCCTTATTGGCTTTGCGCCAAGAGGCACGGTGAATATTGTAGGGCTGGGATTGTGTTTTGGTTTTTCGGCGGGTTTGTATTTTGCGAATCGCAATTTTTTTACATCGCTTATTACGCAAGGGAAGCATCGGTTTGCGTTTTTGTCTCTTGATCAAGCATTAGCAACGGTAAGTGGCGTGTGCATTCCGGTTGTTGTTGGTTGGTATCTCACATTTGCCCAGACGACTCAGCATATTCCTACGATAACCGCTTATTTGCATGCGGCAATATTTGGTTTTGTGTTGTTGTTTGTTTCAGCGATCTTTTTCCGTGTCCCTGACGATGTGCCACAACACACACCTCGGCGCGTGTTTGTGGCGCATGCGTCTCGGCGATGGAATGCGGTCCGGCTCATGGATTTTATCGGCGGCCTTGCGCACGGCGTTTTTATGACGATTCCGCTTGTGGTGGCGCTGACGGTTTTGAGCACGGAAGTATCGATTGGAAAATTACAAAGCGGAGCGACAATCATTGGTGCGCTGTCTATCTATCTTGTGGGGAAATATCGATCGAAGATTCCTCACGGAACGTTACTCGGTGTGTGGCTTTTATGTTCGACAATTGCCGGCGGTCTTGTGGCGTATGTATTTTCCACGTGGAGTGTCATTATTTCCGCAATTCTCATGGGCGCAGTCGGTCCCCTGTATCGGACTTCAACGGCGCATTTGATGTATGAGGCCGTAGATAGAGAGTCGAATGACGATCGAGCGAGTTACTTACTTGATCGGGAAATATTTCTCGATGGAGGACGAGTTATCGCGCTCATTGGTTGTGGGTACGCGCTATTATTCTCGTTCGATTTCACATTACGATACGGATACCTTTGTGCGTCGGTAGTAAACGCTGCGCTTCTCATTGCCGCCCTTCGGGTTTCGCGATATCTCCGTACTGCGTAGCGTATACTTTGTGTATGTCTCCGCTTTTGCCGTTTCATGCTATTGAGGCCCACGACGCGCTGCTTTCGCTGCGTTCTTCGATGTCGGGGCTGTTGTCAAGCGACGCGCGGAATCGCTTGAATGGTGCAACAGTGTGGAGCGTAGCTCCGCCAAAACCGCAGAGCGTCTTCCGTTTGCTTTGGAAGCAGTGCCAAAGCCCGTTTATCGTTATTCTTCTTGTCGCCATTGGTATTTCGTGGTGGACGGGGGAGATTCTCGATGCCGTGGTGACATTTGCGATTGTTTTTGTAAATGTTGGCTTAGGATTTTTTCAAGAGTTTCATGCCGACAGGGAATTTTTTGCGCTCCAGCAATATTTGCCAAAGCGCGTCACGGTTCGACGTGATGGCGCGAGCGTGACGATTCCTGCTGAGGCGCTTGTTCCTGGCGACGTGGCGCTGTTTCGTGCTGGGCAAAACATTGTGTGCGACGGGCGCATCCTCGACGCAACACGCTGTTCAGTGAATGAGGCAGCGCTTTCTGGAGAATCGGCTGCTGTGGAAAAGCAAGCGGCGGTGTGCGTTGCGACGATTGGTATTTTTGCGCGAACAAACATGGTGTACGCCGGAACATCGATGCTGACAGGTCAGGCGACAGTGCTCGTCACTGCGCTTGGCTCTCAAACAGAGTTTGGGAAAATCGGTGCCATGACGATGAATGTTGTAGAGCGCCAAACGCCACTGGAAGGCGAAATACATCGCGTCTCACGATTACTGACTGTCTTTGTGCTGATTCTTGCTGCGGTCGTCCTCGTTGCAGCGTTGCTTCGAGGCGACCAGCTCATGTTTGCACTGTCGCTTTCTGCGGCGCTTGCAATTGCCGCGATTCCCGAGGGGCTGCCGATGACGCTGACCGTGCTGCTTTCTGCGGCAATGCGCAGAATGTTTCATCGAGGGGTGTTGGTGCGGCACTTGAACGCCACAGAGGCACTCGGGTGTGTAAACGTGTTGTGTGTTGATAAAACGGGAACGCTTACGACCGGCGTGATGTCTGTTGTGGAGGTGAAGGCGCAAAAACCCGATCTTTTGCCTGCGCTTGGCTGTTTTGCAACGATCCACGCAGAAACAGGCGATGGTGCGTTTGCTGGTGCTGCAACCGCAGATGCGGTGATGCGTTACGTTCGCGATACGACGGGATTGAAGAAAATGTCGTCTACCGCAACGATTCCATTCGACCCGACGTATCGAATGAGCGCATGTCTTCAGCAGGGCGCTGATCGAATCGCGTATGTGATGGGCGCTCCGGACGTTGTGGTGAGCCGATGTGATGTTCGCGATGCTGAGCGTGCGCAGCTGTTGAAAAGTGTCGACGAGATGGCAGCTCGGGGTTTGCGAGTGATCGCTGTTGCATCGTCTGCACTCGGGAACCGAACCTTTGCTATCGATTCCTTTCGTGATGGAAGGATCCTTGGCTTGCTCGGTATCGAAGATCCGCTTCGCGAAAGCGTTCCCGCGGCAATCGCTAGCGCTGCTCGCGCCGGGATTCGTACGATGATGATGACGGGGGATCATCCAGAAACTGCGAAGAATATTGCTATGCAAGCATTCGGGCCCCACGACCTTGTGGTAGCACTTGGTGCAGACTTTGCGGCAATGCCGGCGCCTGATCGTCTGCGTGCAGTTATGCATACTACGGTGTTTGCACGCATGCTTCCTGAGCACAAACTTCTTGTCGTCGAAGCGCTGCATGCGAATGGTATGCGCGTGGCAATGACTGGCGACGGCGTGAACGATGCACCAGCGCTAAAGGCGGCAGATGTTGGTATCGCCGTTGGCCACGCTACAGAGGTCGCAAAGGAATCGTCCGATCTTGTGCTGATTGATGGAGACTTTGGAAATATCACTGCCGCTATCGCGGAAGGGCGCACCGTATTTACGAATGCAAGGAACGTTACGATTTTTCTGCTTGCGCTTGGCCTTGGAGAAACGTTCGGCGTGCTTGTTGCGTTCGTGTTTTCCATGTCTCCGTTTCTGACGCCGCTCCTTATCTTGTGGCTGAATGTTGTGACAGACGGAATCCCCGCGATTTTTTTTGCGTTCGAGGGTGCAGATCACAGGGCAATGATCGAGAATCCTCGTTCGCCAAACGACGGACTGGTGTCGGCAGACATTCGGGCCTTTCTGTATTTTTCCTCCGTCATTTTGCTCCTGGTGTTGTGCGGGTTCCTTGTGTTCCTTCGATCATCGTCCATGAATGTGATGGCTATACTCACGATGAGCTACGTGTTTATTGGTGTACTTGGCCTGTGTTTTGTCTTTGTGACGCGTTCGCTCCGAACATCAATCGTGAAGAATATGTTTGCGAAAACACCGCTATGGATTGGGGTGATTGTTGGTGCGGTATTTCTTGTGCTGCCCCTTGCTGTGCCTACGCTTCGGAATTTCTTTGGTCTTGTTGAGCTTTCGGTTCCGATGATTGGTGTGGTGTGCGGCGCGATCGTCCTTGTTCTGCTTCCGCTCGATATCGCAAAGAAACGGTTCGTGCACCGCGCGAGCACGTCACGTTTGGTATCATAAAGCAATATGGATCTCTCCAGCATCCACAATTTTCAAGACGCAGTCGTAACGGTGATGGGTTTGGGCCGATACAAACGGGGGAGTGGTATGGGCGCAACAAAGTGGTTGGTGCGACATGGCGCACAAACGGTCATTACGGACCTGAAGAATGCGGACGAATTGAAGGAATCCGTGACGATTATCATGGATTGGTATCGGCGGTATCGAGAGTTGTATCCAGATCGCACACTCTACCAGCCCGTGTTTGTGCTGGGCGAGCACCGGAAGGACGATTTTTTGAATGTGGATTGCGTAGTGCAGAACCCGGGCGTTCCGAGTGAGTCGGAATATATCGTCGCTGCAAAAGAACAAAATGTTCCGATTGAATCCGATGTAAGTTTGTTCTTCCGCTTCTATCAGCAACCGATTATTGCAGTCACGGGAACAAAGGGGAAAACGACAACAACGTTGTTGCTTGCGGAGATGATGAAACGAAAGGACGAGAAGGCGGTTGTGGCGGGGAATATCAAAGTGTCGCCGCTCGAGCACCTCGACGAGCTCATCGAAGAGCCGAATGCGATTCCGGTGGTACTCGAACTGTCGTCGTGGATACTGGAATCGCTGCCACAAGCATTCGCCGATATCAAACGCGGCCCAGCAATATCGATTCTTACGAATGTGTATCCAGATCATTTGGATCGCTATCCTTCGTTTGAGGCATACACCGCAAGCAAGCGGATTATTTTCGAGCATCAAACGCCGGATCAGTACACGCTGTTGAATGCCGATCACGAATTAGTGAAGAGCATGGCACCTCTCGTCAAAGGAAAGCTGTTCTGGTTCTCGAAAGATCCTCGTGAAGAAAATGGGTGCTACATGAACAATGGCAACGTGGTGTTTCGGAACAATGGCGCAGAGACCATCGTGATTTCGGCCGCTGATGTTGCGCTGAAAGGCAGCCACAACATTGAGAACATTTTGTCTGCAACGTGCGCGGCGATGTTGTCGGATGTTTCTGTTGGCGACATTGCTGATGTGTTACGGCACTTTGAAGGCGTCGTTGATCGGCAGGAAATGGTGCGCGAGATTGATGAGATTACGTACATCAACGACACGGCCGCCACTGGTCCAGACGCGGTGATTGCGGCGCTTCGTCGATTTGGGACGGAGAAGAAGGATATTGTGCTGATTGCTGGAGGTGTGAATAAAAAGCTTGCATATGAGGGCTTGGGGGAGGAAATTGTGAAGGCGTGTAAGGCAGTGTTCCTGTTTCCCGGTGATGCGTCGGATTTGTTGTATGCGGCAATCAAGAGCCGTATTCCGGTAACGATGGTGAAAAGTATGAAAGAAGCGGTGCAGGGTGCTCATACCGCCGCCGTTCGTGGTGATACTGTGCTGCTCTCCCCGGGTGCTGCAAGTTTTAATCTGTTCCGCAACGAATTCGAACGCGGCGAACAGTTCCGGGAGGAAGTACGGAATTTGTAACTTTTTTCAGTCATCCTCGCGTAGGCGGGGATCCAGAGCATTGCTCGCTGGTGGCTCGGATACATTCTTCTGCACTCCGCGCGAATCCCCTACGCTGCACGTCTCACTATCGTTCGACTGCAGCTGAGGGGCGCGTGCTCGTTGGAAGAATGTATCCTCGCCGCTGGCGCTCGCGATGTCATTTCACTCGCTCAATTTGCTTAAGGGTAATCCCGATCGCCCAAGCGCAGCGATCGCTCATCATCTCCCACATGTCTCTCCTCCGCAAAATCAAATCCCTTGTTCCATCGCCAATCGTGGCGCAGTACCATCATGCTCTCGCAGGAATCGCTGAGGTTGTTTATCGTCATCCGTCGGATGAGATGATTGTTGTTGGCGTGACGGGAACGAGTGGAAAGTCCTAAACCGTGAGTTTCTTGGCGCAGATTTTAACAACACTTGGGTATACCGTTGGATACACCTCGACGGCGGGGTTCAACATCGCCGGGAAGGACACAGTGAACGCGATGAAAATGACGATGCCTGGGCGATTCACGTTGCAGCGGCTACTCCGATCGATGGTGGATGCGAAGTGTACCGTGGCGATTGTGGAAACGTCGTCGCAAGGACTGATCCAATATCGGCATGTCGGCGTGAATTACGACGTGGCGTTGTTCACGAAGCTCACCCCAGAACACATTGAGGCGCATGGCGGATTTGAAAACTATAAAAAAGCGAAGGGGATTTTGTTTAAACACCTTACTGCGAGATCGAAGAAGACGGTCGGCGGGAAATTGATTCCAAAGGTGAATGTCGTAAATACCGACGACGAACATGCCGCATATTACGCTTCCTTCCGCGCAGACCGACGCATCGGATTTGGTTTTTCTGGAACGCCAGGCACGGATCAGCTTGTTGCATACGTTGAACATCACGACCGTGAACGTGGTGTGACATTATCGGTGAACGGGGTAGAAACATCGCTTTCGTTGATGGCCGACTTCGAACATAAGAACGCGCTTGCCGCCGTTGCTGGTGCAGTGGCGATTGGTGTTCCGCTGGCCGACGCCATGCGTGCTGCTGCGTTGTTGCATTCTGTTCCTGGCAGATTTGAGAGTATTGAGGCGGGTCAGCCGTTCATGGTTATTGTAGACTTCGCATTCGAACCTTTTGCGTTGCAGGCGTTGTATCGATCGTTGCCACCAGGCCGCACCGGTCGAATCATCGGCGTCCATGGCTCCACGGGCGGTGGACGAGACGCGGCTCGACGCGTGGAAATTGGTCGCCTTGCCGCACAGAATGAGGACATCGTCATCGTCACGAATGAAGATCCGTACGACGAAGATCCACGAGTCATCATCGACGCTGTTGCTGCTGGTGCACGAACACATGGGAAGATCGATGACGAAACGCTTTTTGTGATCGATGATCGGCGCGAGGCGATTGAAAAGGCAATGCACATCGCGCGAACTGGAGATATTGTATTGATTACGGGAAAGGGATCGGAGCCGGTGATGGTCGTTGCGAGTGGAAAGATTCCATGGGACGACCGTGATGAGGCGCGGCGCGCTTTGGCGAAGTCTGGCTATTCCGTCCTATGATCCAGCGAAAGTTTTTTACGCTTGAACCAGACGAGGAATTTCTTGGCGTGATCCGCCCGAGTTTGTGGTTGCTGACTCCGCGGATTCTTTCTGCATTGGTATTGATTGTGTTCCCGTTTGCGTTCTGGTCGTCGCTGCTGTACCTCGGCGTGCTGTTCGGCGGATTGCTCGCGGCGATTTCGCTGGTCATCGGAACAACTCAGCTTCGCGATACGCGCCGGCAGTATTTGGAGAACGGCATTTACATTACCTCTCGTCGCGCGATTGATGTTCATGCGAAACGGAAATCGTTTCATGCCACGGAGCTTTCGTGGAATGTTGTGGAGAAGATTGTTGCGATGCGAAAAGGCTTTTCGTCAATGATCGGCTACGGCCATGTGTGCATTCGCGGTGCAGACGAAGATGGATTTTCATTGATTGTTGGCCCGGTGTGGAAGCCGGATCTCGTTATTGGTGCCCTGCCTAAGGTACAATAGCCGGAGATATGAACGATCGCCCGGTTCGGCATAGGTCGAAGTTTCGTGTCGCGGTGATTCTTCCCGTGGTGTTGTTGTTGCTTGTGGGGTTTGGATTTGGCGAGGAGTATTTGCGGAATCGGGAAATTGAAGATCAAATCGCCCAAATGCAGGCGGAAAACGCAAAGCTCGATGCGGATCGGTTGTCCTCCCTGAAGCTTATTGATACATTGTCCAGTTCGTATTACGTGGAAAGCGAGGCGCGCCAGAGTGGCATGGGGAAAAACGGCGAACAACTGATTATTGTTCAAGACGGGTCGGCGAACACGGACGCTGCAGTCCCTGCGGTATCGCACGACGACGTACCGAACCCGGTACGGTGGTTTGACTATTTCTTTGATCACGAGGCTTTTACTGCACTGCAGAACGTATGACCGTGGTATGGCATCACGAACATCACGTTCATGAGCGTCATGTTGCTCCGGAGCGCTCCCGTATTGTGTGGTGGGCGCTTGGCGCTGTGGTGATTTTGAGCGTGGTTGCGGGCGGTGGATGGTTTTTTTGGAAAGGGTGGCGCAGCGGATCGTTCCCCGCGATTCTTGAGCGTACGTTATTTGTGCCGATTGGATTTGAAGACGGCCACGTGCTGTGGTTCTCGAGTGTTGCCCGACTTGCCCGTGGCATTGCTGCTGCCGACGGACGATCCGCGGTTTCTGAGGCAGACTATGCGCAGGCCATTGATGCCATGGTTCGCCGTCATGCGCTTGAGGATATTGCGTCGGAAGAACACGTGAATGTTTCCAATGCCGATGTATCCGCGGCGGTTGAGTGGACGGACGATATTCGATCGTTTGAGACATTGGCCGGATGGAGCGACGGTGAATACTTGAAATACATTCAGCGTTCATTTGTATTGTCTACCGCGGTGCAGAGTGCGTTGCATACGAGCGAGGTGTATCAAGCGGGAGCGCGTGACCGCATAGCGGACATTCAGGCGAAGCTGACGTTGGGCATTGCGTTTGAAGACGTTGCAAAAGAATATTCTGAGGATCCTGCAACAGCGCAGATTAAAGGAAGCTTTGGCTACGTCTTGCCGTCCGAAGTTGATGCGACATTCGCTCCGGCATTTCTGCTTCCAACGAACACGGTGTCTGATGTGATTGTGACCAGCGACGCCTATTGGTTGCTTCGTATTGAGGACGCGGTGACCGACGATAGCGGTACCCGATACTTGCTGAGGGGGATTGCGATAAAGAAGGGAACTCTCGCCGACATTCTCGATGAACGAACCTCGGGAATTGCTCCAAGTCTTTGGGTGAGATAACGGTGCATTCTTCGCTTTACGGCAAAGAGCGTTCATGATATAAAATTGCCCGCGTGCAGGAGTAGTTCAGTGGTAGAACGTCTGCTTCCCAAGCAGAAGGTCGCGGGTTCGATCCCCGTCTCCTGCTCCAAGAAATCATCACTATTTGGCTCATTTTCGACTCGTGACATCGCAAACTTTTTCAACGTACCGAGAAGTACGTCTCAAAAGCTTTGCTCGTCACTCATCGAAACTGATCACAAATATTGACGATTTCGTCCGCAGAACCTTTCAGAGTCTTTATCGAATCGACAAAGACTGCAAAATGTATTAAGTTTGTTCAGACTTGGAACGTCGCCATTTGAGACCATTTTCGATAAACGAGGAGCAAAGTTCGCGAGGCGTACTTCACGGTACGTTGAGCGAATTTGCGACGCAGTGAGTCGAAAAGAGGCCAAATGGTGCCGTTCCACGTGCCATTTTAGCTCAGCTGGTAGAGCAATGCTTTCGTAAAGCAGAGGTCCCGGGTTCGATTCCCGGAAATGGCTCCAAGAAATCCCCCGATCCTATCGGGGGTTTTTTGTTTCGAGTACAATGAGTGCAGTATGAAAAAAACATCCAAAAAACTTTCTTTTTCTCGCAGGCTCGCGATACTTACCCCTTTGATGCTTCTTGCGGGCATTGCTGCGGTTCGTGCTACGGAGATGCATCGTGCAGAAGTAGCGCATCCGCTTTCGTATGGCGACAATCGGCATGTGGAGAATGTGAAGTGCTCGGGGCAATGTGATGGTCTCATGCTTGTGAGTGATCAGGAACCTGATGTGCAATATTACGACGGAGCAAAAAGCCCAACATGTGCAGAGGCGATGTTGTGGGCAAATGCAAACGGCCGCGAGGACCAGATTGTGTTTGGCGGCTACGAAATGATTGATGGGTATCAAGTGAACCTTCCAACGCAAACATTTGGGCTTGATGTTTTCAGCGGCAAAGACGTTGAATTCACGTTGCCAGATAGCGGCAGCATGTTTACTGCGCACATCAAAGACACCGGTGAATGGAATCTGCTTGATTCTGTGGCATGTGATCAGCTTGCATGTTCAGGATTTACTCGAGTACTCACCGATCGTGATTCTGGAAGAGTTACGCTTTACGATTCTTGCGCATCGTCTTCGGATGACGCGGATATCTATGCTTTGTATCAGGCTCCAGAAGTTCATGGGCCAGATACGGGCGACACCTATCGTGTGAGCATCGGCCTTCGGGCGTTATTGAACACGGGGACAGAGACGGGATGGGTAGAAGACGTGGGATTTGAGCGAATGTACACATCCTCCGAACTCGCTGACGATACTATTCATGTTGTGGCCGATCTTGGTGACACGACATTCGAATTCGATTTGGTGAAAGACGCAGAATAATCGAGCGCAGCGAGCGATTCAACGGGTGGCGCCGAGGGAGGTCCCCGTACGGAGCGCAACGAGCGCCGTAGTACATGATGATCACCGATGAATTCGTGCGCGCGGTGAGCACCGTAACGGGGTCCGAGGCGACAGGACCCGTTGATGAATGAGAGAAGCAGGAGTCTGGATCCCCGCCTGCGCGGGGATGACTGAAGGAGCGATCAACGAAAGGGTTGCACGTGCTATAATTCTCTGCATGATCACGTTCAAAAACGTGACAAAAGAATATCCGCCAAAAACACACGCGCTTGCTGGTGTGAGTTTTCGTATTGAGGCGGGGGAGTTTGTTTCCATTACTGGTCAGAGCGGTTCGGGAAAATCTACGATCGCGAAGCTTATCTTTGCCGAAGAAAAACTCACGAGCGGTCATATTCACATTGGTGACTGGGATATTTCCAACGTTCGACATTCCGACATTCCCATTCTTCGTCGGCAGATTGGCGTGGTGTTTCAAGATTTCAAGCTCCTTCCAAAAAAGACGGCATTCGAGAATGTTGCGTTTGCGTTGGAAGTTGCGGGGGAATCGAACAAGCGCATTCGCGAGGTTGTTCCGCATGTGTTGAAGATCGTTGGCCTTGGTGAAAAGGGTGGGCGCTATCCTCGTCAACTTTCTGGCGGTGAACAGCAGCGCGTGTCGATCGCTCGTGCGCTCGTGCATCGGCCAAAGATTATTGTTGCCGACGAACCAACGGGAAACCTCGACGCGATTACGGCGCGAGAAATTATCGAGCTGTTTACGCGGATTAATGACTTCGGCACCACCATTGTTCTGGTAACGCACGATCGCGACATTGTGAACGGCTTGCACCGTCGTGTCATTACGTTGCGCGATGGCAAAGTGGCATCGGACGCAGAAAAGGGTAAATATCTTCTCGCCTAGCGTATGCGCTCATTCTTTCGCATCATTCGGTTCGCGTTGCAGAGCATGATGCGGAATTTTTGGTTGTCCTTCGTTACGGTGTCGGTATTTGTATTGACGTTGGTGACGATAAACTCCGTGATTATTTTGAACGTGCTTGCAAACGCGTCGGTAAAGAGTGTCGAGGGCCGTGTGCAGGTCACGGTGTACTTCACGTCGGATTCGTCGGAAGGCACGGTGAAGAATGTTCAAGGGTATTTGCTCGGATTGTCGCAAGTGAAGGAAGTATCGTACGTAAAGGCAGAAGAGGCGCTCGCAACATTTCAAATCATTCATCAAAACGATCCGGTGATTCTTGCTGCTTTGGACGAAGTGAATGGCAATCCGTTTGGCCAAGCCCTGAAGATTCGGGCATACAACGCGAGCGATTTTCCGTTTATTCTGGAGGCGCTCGAAACCCCAGAGTACAAGCCGTTTATTAAAGAAAAGAATTACGACAACTACGAATCTGCGCTTAAGGTGCTGAGCGATTTCTCTGAAAAGGTTCGTCTCGGTTTTCTGATCCTCGCGCTGTTCTTTGGCTTCATCGCTGTGCTCATCGTGTTCAACACCATCCGCGTTGCTATTTACGTGCACCGCGAAGAAATCGGTATTATGAAGCTTGTGGGTGCGAATGACTGGTTTGTACGCGGACCATTCCTCTGTGAATCGATCTTTTACGCATTGATCGCTACAGGAATCATGGCCGGCATTATCGCCGCCACGCTTTCGTTTGCGAATCCGTACATCGTCGCCTTCTTCCAGGGTGTGGATGTCGATCTCGTCGCATACTACAGTGCCAATGCTGTTCCACTTTTCGGCGCACAATTCGGTATCCTTGCGTTCCTTGGTCTTGGAACAACAGCATTCGCGATGCGAAGATATCTCAGAGTGTAGGGAAGGAAAGACTTTCAACAACACACCAGCCCGAGAGCTGGTGTTTTTGTGGTTCTGCGTCGCGGTCTCGTTTGCGGTATTTCGAGCGTCTTTTTAGACACTCACCGCTCTGATCCGGTCAGACGGGCTTGGTCTTATGCGGGCAGCCTTTTGGAGGGAATATGATAAGCTATTGTATATGAAATTTTTCCCGATTTTTACTCTCGGCGCGCTGACTTTGACACTCGTCGGAGCTGGTTGCATGAAGTCACTTGAGGCACGAGTCTCTCAATACGAAGATGAACGAAAAGTGTGCGTCGAGGAGAAGCGATCTGCCAGCCCCACCATAACCTTCAACGGTCTGACAAGACCCTGGGATGAAGGGGATGATTTTACAGCGGAGTACAGATGTTCAACCGTTGATCTTGCTAAAAAATATTATCAACAAGATCCGGAGGGAGTCATTGAACTTTGTGTGAGAACTAAGCAGATTGGAATGTACACATACGAAAAAGGTCTAGGCGGATCACTGACGAGTAAAGAGCTTGAACAGCTCCATACCTCGGAAACATTCGCCGATATAACTATGGACTCTCAGGGAAAAGTAACGATCGGCGACACTACCCTTGAAAACTGGCGAGGACTTTGTAAGACCGTAATCGAAGGAGTTATCGAGGGGGATTAAATAACCCGCCAAATGCAAAACCCCCGAGTCTTTCGACTTGGGGGCTTTGCTGGACCAACGCCTGATTGGTCGCTCGAACGGGTACTCGATGGAACATCGAACCGCATCCATGTTCCGTGCGCCGCTGTGCGGCTGGCCAGCTGCGCTGGCCGAACCACAAAAACACCAGCCGTGGGGCTGGTGTTTTTGTGGTTCCGGGACATGGATTCGAACCATGGTTCACGGCTTCAAAGGCCGCTGTCCTGCCGTTAGACGATCCCGGAATGAACGTCCCCGTTTGGTCTATTTTGGGCTCACCGCGTCGCAAATTCGCTCAACGTACCATGAAGTACGCCTCGCGAACTTTGCTCCTTGTTCACCCAAACTAGCCTCAAACGGGAACGTTCATTGTACTAATCCTTATGGGGGTGCACCGAAACTAGCCTAAAATAAAGAAATTCTCCAGGAAGTCGATCGATGCGAAGTGTATCGCAACATGAAAGAATCATCAAAGCGAGAATACATTGTTCGATTATACCTTCAGCTTATATTAGCTAATTTTATTGACAAAAGCGCACTTTTCTGATATAGTTTTCCGTTATTCGTTGCGCATTCTTTTTGCGAAAATCTGTTGAATAAGCTATTCAACCGGTTTTCGTGGAGGGAATTTTTCCTCCGCATCATTCGCGTTCCTGTTTCGTCCCCTACCCCCGAGGTCTGCCATGAATTACGGCACCGCCCGTCTCGTTGAATCTCTCGGTTCCCGGCCCGCCCCGGTTTCCGCTCGTCAGTCCGTCGTCGCCCCGGCTTCCCGCCGGGCCAGCCGGCTCGACGGCGCCATCGTGGTGAACCCGGTGGCTCCGGCGTCGCCGCCGACCTCCAAGCGTCGGTCCGACACAGCCCCCGTCGTCGCCCCGCCCACCCCCAAGGTGGTGCGGATCCCGCGCGACCCCGCCGTTGCAGCCGCCGAAGCCGAGCGGAAGCTCCAGGCCAAGGCCGCCGAAGAAGCGGAGCTCGTGCGCAAGGCTCAGGAGGCCCGCGTGGCCGCCGAAGCCAAGGCTGTCGCCGCCCGCGTTGCGGTCGAACAACAGTTCGCCGCGGAGCGTGTTCGTCGGGCCGAGGCGGCTCGTGTTGCCGAAGCCGAAGCCGAAGCGACGGCTCGGGCCGACCGCGAAGCTGCCGAGCTCGTGCAGCGCCAGCAGCGCGAGCTGCGGGATGCGCGCGACGCGTTCATCGCGGAGGTCCGCCGGGCGCCCGATGCCTTCTTCGTTCAGGCCTGGGGCGGCAAGTACTCCCGGAGCTGGTTCGTGGAGAACATCCCGCGTGGCGATATGGAGTGGGTCGGCAAGACCCAACCCATGTTCGCCGACGTGATGGGCGACTACCGGCGCAAGGAGGCCCTCGCCGTCGCCGATGCCAAGACGGAGTTTGAGACGTTTGTCGAAGGTATCGACCTCGACGTTTTCCCGCACATCTGCCTGGGCCTCAGCTGGGCCCCGCGCCGTACGACCCGCGACGAGCTCATCAACCTGGCTCGCATCGGTACGTCGGCGCGTGAGATTGCTGACATCCGGAGCGCGGTGGCTCAGGCCATCGTGCGTCGCGACCAGGCCCGACGCGCCGCGGAAGCGGAGCTGAAGCGCAAGAAGCTCGACCCGAAGAGCAAGCACTTCGATCTGCGGGCGCATCTCGAGGCCACGGTCGGGAAGTACATCGGAGCCGACAGCCGCCCTCCTCCGAAGGAGGCTGCGGTCAACGCGAAGGCCATCGGAGCAGAAGCTTCGGGTGCGTTCACGATCCAAAGTTCGCTCCTTGCGGAGCGCATCCGACGGCTCGACCCCAAGGTCGTTGCACGGATCCATCGCGATGGGCACCAGTACGGCAAGAACCGTTGGCCGACCATCGAGCGTATGCTCGAGGTCGAGAAGTGTCCGACGTGGGGCGGTCGTGGCGAAGGCGAGAGGACCCGCGAGGGCCTTGAGCGGTTCGTCACCCGGTGCGAGCGGGGATGAGCCGAGCAGAGTGACCGGTGACATCACGGTGACTCACGACGGCGGGCCGGGAACCAATTGGTTTCCCGGCCCGCAGTTCGTTTTTAGAGAATACGGTACAATCGGGTCATGGGGTCATCATGGGGTCAGGTCTTGAATCTATGCATTTTGGAGCTTCGACCACTACAGGTTGTGGTTTAAGAAGCAAAATGCTCATTATCAAGACCTGACCCCAATACAAGCCAATATGTCCAAAGTTGCTGTTGCTCAAGGGAACAATCCGGTGGTTGCGATCCGCGAGGCGATCGAGGATCTCGGTTTGGCATTCGTCGACCTCGTAAAATCCGCGAAGTCGATTTGCGTTGTTTCGACAGCATCGGATGAATCGATTCAGGCCATCATCGATGCGATCGCTTTTCACAGCCGCGTTCCGATTCATGTCTTGAACGCTGACGATGAAAGCGACGCTGTAGAATCAACGATTCCTCGAGGAGACGATGTTCGCATGTCTGTACGCCGACCTCGCTCGATCGTGGACGCCGATGTCGTGATTTCTCTCGTGCCGATGCTCGCGGATCGTAATCGTCGAACTGCGTTGTCGATTGAACAATTTCTTTTTGCCACATGGTACGTTCCAGAACGCCGAACTGTTCGCGGATTTGTGCGGAGCCACGAGCCGTGGTTGGAAGGGGATTTGCGCGATATTGTGCTCGCTGATCTTTACGCACAGCGGCCGATCGATCTCGCGATTGTCGACGGAACCGCAACCGCCGGTATCGTCCTCGCAAGTTTCGATCCCGTCGCCATCGACGCCGTCGCAATGCACATGAATGGAATCGATCCAGAATCTGTCGGCTATCTTACGGCGCTTTCGCAACAAGGGATGGGCGTTTGTGCGTTGTCCAGAATCGATGTTCCCCTGGGATTCATTTCACGCTAGAATACTTCACATCACTCGCCCATTTTGCCCAAGGCGTAACCGCCGATCGCCCAAGCGCAGCGATCGCTCAATACTCCCTATGTCCACCTGTATTTTTCCCGGTCGGTTTCAGCCATTCCACGAAGGCCATTTGCTCGTGGTGCAAGGCATGATGAAAATTCATGGCAATGCCACCATCGCGATTTGCGAAGGGAAGTCTGAGCATGGTTCGGACACGCCGTTTACTGTGGCACAGCGTCACGAGATGATTAGCGCCGCATTGCTCTCTGCCGACATCACCGAAGCAACCATCGTCGACGTTGTTGATAAGCCAGCGGACGAGCAGTGGGTAGATGCGGTGCTTGATGCTGCGGGCCGGCCAACAGAACCGTTGGTGTGGAGTGGACGCGACGAGATTCGGGCGATGTTCGATGCGAAGAAGATTCCTACAAAAAAGATTGTTCCGGTCCCCGGTATCGACGGCGCCGCGATTCGGTCTGCGATCGTGAGCGGGAAGGTGGACGAATGGCGAAAAAAGATTCCTGCTGGCGCACTGGATGTGGTGATGGAAATTGTGAACAAACGGTAAAACAGCGCGGCCCGGGCCTCCTTGCGGAAGTCCGGGCCGTTGCGTCGTGACACTACTGGCGCGTGTAGCACAGCAGCGCGTCATGGAACATCTGGGAGTAGCCCGCGTAGTCCGATGGTTCCGCGGGCAGGGTCTCGATCCCATCGAGGACTCCGTCCGCTCCGGTGTCGATGAACGAGTAGTAGGCGAAGCCGCCACGCGAGCTCACGATGTTGACGGTGACGTACAGCGTCTGACGCCCAGCGGTGTCCACGCTCAAGCCGACCAACGTACTGGCGTTCATCGCGTAGCAGTTCGGAGTGCTGAACGACGTCGTGAAGCCGGGGAAGATGGCACGATGATCGGCGTTCTTCAGTTCGGCGACGGCCTTGCTGACCAGAACTGCGTCGGTCGGTGGATCGAAGGCGCTTGCGGTGAGGGAGAAGAGCAGAATCGAGAGCATCGGGATGCCTCCGTGGGTTGCTTCCATAGTTTGGAAGTCCTCTAATATTAGCAGATTTTCCGACTTTTTGCAAGCCGGAGATTGTAAATGGCCAATAAAACGTACGCGACCCGGGCCTCCTTGCGGAAGTCCGGGCCGTTGCGTCGTGGCGAACAATCAGATCGAGTACGTCGCTACTTCGTGGTGGAAACGATACAGTGAATCATGCCGTCGAAGATTGTCTGGGCGCTGGGGATCGATAGCCGGTGGTCGAGTTGATTCTCATCCACGATGCCGTCGGCGTTCACGTCGCTCACGAAGTAGGGATCGACGGGACCTTTGATTCCGATTCGACCCACTTTGACGGCCACGGTGATGGACGTCACGGTCACTCCCTGCCCGAGCGTCGCTCGCACGACACTCATTCCTCCTCCGCATTGTGGTGGATCGTATTCCCGGATTTCCACCGGGGTGGACTTTCCGTCGAGGCCTTTGATGGCGTCTTCGGAGCGCCCGCCCTTTGCGTCGACAACGGCTACGGCCCTCGCGACGTCCTTGGGCTCGGCGCCCCACGCCAGACCCAGGCCGCAGATACTGACGAACAGGATGACGATGGTGACGAAGATTCGCTGCAGGTTGGCGAACCAGAGCACGAGATTCACGGCGTCTTCGACGACGACGAGAATGAAAGGGGCAGGACCGAACATGGGAACCTCCAAGAAAGATATTCGCAAACTTTTGCCAAAAATTCAATACCGAGCCTTGCGGGCTCGGTATTGAATTGAGTTTTGCGCCTTTTCCATTTGAGGCTAGTTTCGATGAACGAGGAACAAAGATCGCGAGGCGTACTTAACGGTACGTTGAGCGATTTTGTGACGAAGTGAGTCGAAAATAGACCAAATGGGGGAGGCGCACTACATTCCCTTCTTAAACCCTTCGATCGCTTTCAGTACCTCGAGCGGTACTGCAAAGACCACAGTATTCGATGCGTCAGACGAGATGTCGTTGATCGAGTTCAGTGTGCGGAGGTGCAGGGCGCCTGGAGCGGCGGAGAGCATGATTGCGGCCTTGGAAAGGTTTTCTGCAGCAGCGACTTCGCCTTCCGAATTGATGATGACGGCGCGGCGCTCGCGCTCGGCCTCGGCTTGCTTTGCAATAGTGCGCACCATGTCTGGTGGCAAGTTGATGTCCTTCAGCTCAACCGCTGTCACTTCTACGCCCCATCCGCCAGTTGCCGCCTCAACAAGCTGTTCGATTCGCGATGAAATCTGCTGGCGTTGCGAAAGGAGTTCGTCGAGAGTAACTTCACCAACCACGTTTCGCATCGTCGTTTGTGCAAGTTGGAGCACCGCCCAGTGGACGTGCTCAACTTCGATGACGGACTTCTGTGCATCCACGATTTTGTAATAGATGACAGCAGTGATTTTTGCAGAAACGTTGTCCTTTGTAATCGCGTCTTGTGGGGGAACTTCCACCGCTTTCAAACGAAGATCAACTTTGGTCATTGATTGAAAGATCGGGAACACAATCCGCCATCCTGGATTGATCATGCTTGAATAGCGGCCCATGGTGAACTTCACGCCGCGCTCGTACTGGTTGACCTGTCGGAGTGAAATGAGGATAACGATTGCGATGACGATGAGAAAAAAATATGGCATAGAAGGAGTAAAGAGTATGCAATAGTGTTAGTCCGATTGCGGGCAAAGCGCAAGGAGGGTGGCAAGAAATGCCTCGTGTGCCGGTTTCTTCTCAACCACCACGTGATAGATCGACTGAATGAACGGGAGATCTGAGAGCACGATGCCAGGAATGTTCACGATGCACGGAATAGTGTTGAGCGCTTCGCTTCCGCGAACGGGTTTGAGACTCTGGGCGAATCGGATACCTGTGGTGTAATTTGTTGAGTTCGCGCTTTGCGATGTTGCCACAAGATCACCCAGACCTGCAGGGCCGAATGCGGTTTGTGGATTCCCGCCAACGGTCGTAACGAGATGCATCATTTCTTGTGCAGCTTGCGCCACAAGCGCTCCGTGAATATTGCTTCCCATCTTAAGACCGTCGCAAATGCCGAGTCCGAGTGCGTAGATATTCTTGAGCGCGGCCGCGAGCACTGCTCCAGCCAGATCGTCTGTTTGGCAGATGACAAGTGGCGTGCGATTGAAGAGCCCTGCGACTGTTGCTCTCGCCTCGATCGATGTACTTGCAGCGATGCCGATTGCCGGAAGCCCAGAGAGAATTTCTTCTGCAATCATCGGGCCACCTAGAAATACGAATGGATTATGGTTTGGGAGATTTTGCGGGAACAGCGTATCTACGCGATGACAGGTTTCTTTCTCAAATCCCTTGGATGGGCTGACGACGATGGTTTTTGGATTCAGGAATGGATGGACGCTCTGTAATGCAGATCGTGTGGTCCATGTTGGTACGCACACAAAGAGCACATCGCACGTTGGAATGATTGCCTCCAATGGGTGTTGTTCTGGAATGATGTCGCTATTTTTATCCCAACATGTCACCGTGACGTCCTTTTGTGGAAGGAGGAGGTGATGAATGGCTTTTCCAAATTCTCCGTATCCAAGAATCACGACCTGTGTGGTCATATATCGGCAGTATACCGGAATCATGAATCATTGATGAAGCATGGACTGGAATCGATGGTGAAGGCGATTTATACTATTGGTTGGTTCAGAGATATTTTTTATTGATGATTGATCTGTATGGACAAGCAGATGCTCAAGCAACACCTTCCGTCGCTCTTGGTTGGCTTTATTGGTGCGGTGTTGTGCCAGGTGGTGCTCGTTGCGGTGGGGTTGGGGATTCTTTTGCATTCGCCACTGAAAGATTCGCTCGCACAACAGCTGCAGTCTATCGTGGATAAAGCGGTTACCGAAAAGAATCTTACGGATTCTGCGGGGAACCATTCCGACGTGATTGATGTGGTGGATGCCGCGGATCCTGCAGTGGTGTCAATTGTTATCACGAAAGATGTTCCAAAGATGGAACAAATCCTCAATCAAGACGGTCAGAACAGTCCGTTCGGCATGTTTGGTTGGGGTATGCCACAGTATCGACAGAATGGAACGGAAGAAAAAGAGATTGGCGGAGGTAGCGGTTTCATTGTATCCGATGACGGATATATCGTGACGAACGCACATGTCGTCAGCGATAAGGACGCGAAGTACACGGTGCTGTTGAACGACGAGAGCAAACACGACGCAACGGTGGTTGCAGCAGATAGCACGTTGGATGTCGCGGTGCTGAAAATTGATGCGTCCAATCTTTCGTTCCTTGAGTTTGGCGATTCCGACACGGTGAAGGTTGGCCAGTCGGTGGTGGCGATTGGCAATGCGCTCGGGCAGTTCCGTAATACTGTTTCCGTTGGTGTGATTTCTGGACTGTCGCGATCCATTACCGCGGGAAGCAATGGCGGTTCAGAATTGCTGTCAGATGTACTCCAGACGGATGCCGCGATCAATCCGGGGAACTCTGGTGGTCCGTTACTCGACCTTTCCGGCCAGGTTATTGGTGTGAACGTCGCTACAAGTAGCGGGGGAGAGAATATTTCCTTCTCACTTCCAAGTAACACCGTGAAGGCGACGGTTGATTCCATTCGTCAGAACGGTCGCATTGTTCAGCCGTACCTTGGTGTGCGATACGTCATCATCGATGAAGAGTATGCAAAGGCGAACGATCTTTCAGTTACTGATGGTGCGTTAGTGATTCGCGGCAGCGACGGAAAGACCCTCGCAGTGGTTCCAGGATCACCAGCAGACAAGGCGGGCATTGAGGAGAATGACATCATCACCGAAGTCGATGGCGTAAAACTTGATAGCACGCACCAGCTTGCTACAGAGCTCCGTCAAAAGGCGGTCGGCGATACGGTAACACTGAAGATTTTGCACGATGGCGCAGAAAAGACGTTAACAGCTACGCTCGAAGAACGACCAAAGGCCGACTAGCGGTTTCGGGGGAATGGCGTATGCTGGCTGCATATGAAACATCCATTCTCTATCGCGTTAGTGGCAATTCTTGCACTGCTCGGTGTGGCACTTGTCGGCCTGTTGGTGTTCCGCTTGATGAATGGGGCGATTATTCCTCCAGATTGGAGAGATACTGACGACACAACAGACGTTGGCGACGGCACGAATGTTCCAGGCGATACAGACGACACAGCGCAAGCGGCAACGTCTACATCCGGCAACATCACTGTTACGAGTCCAACGGCAGACGAAACGATCGGCTTGCCGCTCGTCACTAAGGGGAAGGCTCGAGTATTTGAGGGCACGTTCAATTATCGGTTGCTCGATGCGAATGAAACGGTGCTCGCAGAAGGCAACGCGATGAGCAACGCTCCTGACGTCGGTGAATTTGGAGCCTTTACCGTGACGACAAGCTACGATGCACCAACCGGTACTTCTGGAACGCTTGAAGTGTTCGACTACAGTGCAAAGGACGGCGCGGTTATCGACCTTGTGACATTCCCAGTGAAGTTTCCAACGATGGAAACAATGATTGTAAAAACATATTGGACGAATATGGAAACGAGCGGATCCTGTAGCTCGGTGACCGCAACAGAACGTCGTGTGGCGAAGTCTGCGGCCGTAGGATACACGGCGCTCACGGAGTTGCTCGCTGGTCCAAATACTCCAGAATCCATGGCGCAGCTCGCGACGAGCATTCCACCGTTCGTCTCCATCAAGAGCCTAACGATCAACGACGGCGTCGCGAAAGTCGAATTCTCGAAATCGCTCGAATCCGGCGGTTCTTGCCGCGTCGCATCGATCCGTGCACAGATCGAATCCACATTGAAACAATTCCCAACGGTCACATCGGTGATCATCAGCACCGAAGGCCGAACCTCAGCTGAATCATTGCAGCCGTAGGGCGAAACGAGACATAAAACAAAAACTCCCCGATTGCTCGGGGAGTTTTTTGAACGATTAGGACTTTCTCATTTTAGACTATTTTCGGTGCGCCAGGAGCAAAGCTTGCGAGGCGTACTTCATGGTACGTTGAGCAAGTTTGCGACGCAGTAAGCCGAAAAAAGTCAAAATGAGGAAGGACTATTTAGAGAAGCGCTTCCTTTGCTGCCTTGCTCACACCGAACTTGAGAACGGTGCGTGCTGGGATCTTGATGGTTGCACCCGTTGCTGGGTTGCGGCCCATGCGTGCTGCGCGGTTCTTCTTCACCATCTTTCCAAGACCTGGGAATGCAACTTCGCCAGCGCGTTTGATTTCTCCGTAGATCATTGCAACGAAGCTATCGTACATTTCTCCAGCTTGCTTCTTGGAAACTCCCCAGCGCTCTGAAAGATCTGCCATGATCTGTGACTTCGTAAGACGTTTCGCTGCCATATCTTTTTCTTAGTGAGTAAAGAGATTACGCGGGAAAGCTTAGCAATCTTTCAGATCTCACGAAAGAAGGTTATTCACAGGGGTATCTGTATTGCATGATTGTCTGCTTTGAACTATGAAGGAGGTAAGAATTTGTTGTATGTCCTTTTTGATCTTTTGGAAACGCGAAAAACGGAGGATTACCTTGCTTGTTGTTGCCGCGAGTTGTACCGCGATGGTGACGGCATTTTTGTGGTTTCGTGCAGTTCCACTTTCAGTTTCTGCTGTGACGCCGCGAGTGAATAGTGCTGTAGATACCGTGCTTGCGGCCCGAAAAGCCACGGTGCTTCAGTATGATGATGTCCCGTTTGGTGATGATCAATCCATCAATGTGCTGGTGCTTGGATTGGATTCGCGCAAAGAGGGAATTGAGCAACATTGTGATTCCATTCACATGGTGTCTGTGAATACGAAAGACTGGACGGTGCTCATGACGAGTGTTCCGCGTGGAACGTATGCATACATTCCACCAGGCACGTATGCCGACAATGAATACTATCTTGCGAACGCGTGTGCATTCGCGGGCCTCGACTACGGCGTGGAGCAAATCGAGCGCATCGTTGGCGTGAAAGCGGACTACGTGGTGACCGCGGGATTTTCTCAAGTGCTCGGAATTTTGCGCACGCTGGAATTACCGACCACCGAGGGTTTGCAATGGCTTCGTGCGCGTCAGAGCTACAAGATTGGCGATCCGCAGCGCAGCGAAAATCAAGCGGTCTTTTTGAAAGATGTTGCACTTAAACTGCTCGGTGGGAATGGCGTTCCGGATGTGATGTTCCACTTGCTGTATTCGTTCGTGGACACTGACATGAGCGAAAGTACAGCAAAGGCGTTGTACGACGGTTTGTTGCTTCATGGCATCGCGAACCGTCCAGACAACATTATGCTCACCATGAAGCCGCATTACGACGTGAAAGAGATTCATTTCGATCCTGAAAATGCGGCGAAGCAAATTGATGATCTTCTCGCGAAGCTTGAGGGCCGATTGTTGCGATTCGATCTTGTTGGCCGAACAATCGCGGATGTTCAGCGCGATTTAGTAGTATATCTTGAAGCGGTGCTTGCGGGATCGGAGGGATCGGTTTCCGACGTGATCGATCAGCAGTTGTGGCTGCAGGTGGAAGATGAGGGTGTGCGTGAATCGCTGCAATATCGGTTCGTAGAAGAATATGCGACGAAGCTGAATGCTACCAGTCACGACGCTGCGGTACAGTTCATTGCGGACTACATTTTGGAACAGCAGACGCTCGGTTCATTGGTATGGGAAGCGAAAGGTCGTGCGTTGTTGGAAACGCTGTTGGCGAAATAAGACGAGTGTGTTAAAGTTTCTTTACGTTCGTGGAGCAGTAGGCACAATGATGCTGCCGTGAAGGAGCACGGAGACGATGTGCCTTTGTGGGATCAACATGGAGGCCGATCCCGCAAGAAAGGAAGGAGGACAAGAGGGATAATGGCGCTCCTACGCAGGAGCAACGCGCTCGCGAAAGGGCGTTTCCGACATGGGGAAAAGGAAGCAAAGGGTGGGTCGGACGCCCCGGGGAGTCCGTCGGGCTTGGTCGAAGGATCATTCATCGGCGGACTCTCCGCATTTCTCCCTGTCGATCTTATGATCGATTTCACGAGAAAACGAATGAGGCTTAGCCGACGCGGCGGCCTCGTTTTCGTTTCGGAGACGACCCAGCGGGTCGTCTCTACGCCTTTGATCTGCCGGTCATCGCACTCGCCAACGTCACTTCATCCGCGTATTCAATATCGGCGCCCATCGGGAGACCGCGGGCAAGGCGGGTCATGGTTTTTCCAAATGTCGAGAGTTGACGCTGCAAATACATGATGGTGGTTTCGCCGTGAACGTCGGCGGAGAATGCTAGGATGAATTCGGCGATTGATGGGGAATTTTTCACGTGGTCGAGTAATGCTTTCACGTTCAGCATCTCTGGCGTGCGGCCGTCGATCGGGTTCAATGTGCCGCCGAGCACAAAATAGCGGCCTTTATATACGCTTGTTGCTTCGATGGTAGAAATATCTCGTGCCTCTGCGACGATACAAAGTTTTGTGGCGTCGCGATTCGGGTCTGCACAAATTTCGCACACGTCTTTTTCAGCAAACGTAAAGCAGGTTTGGCACAGGGTGATGTTGCCGAGATCGACAATCGCGCGGCCAATGCTCGCCAGTTCAAGTTTGCTGAAATGGAGAAGTGCGAACGCATAACGAAGTGCGGTTTTTGGCCCCACTCCCGGAAGGCGGCCGAGTGCTGCCGCAGCATTATGAATGGGAGTAGGGAACCTGCGCATAGAGCGGTCCCCCTCCTTACGAAGGAGGGATTAGGGGAGGTTTACAGTCCGAGATTCTTAAACGCATCCAATCCGCCCATTTCTTTCATTTTCTTCATGAGCTCAACCTGAAGTTTGCTATTCACGTCGTTGAGCGCATCTTTCACTCCAGCCTCAATTTTCGATCGGTCGAGCTCTTCATTAATCTTTACGCCAAGAGTCTCGTGACTTCCGTTCACCGTGATCATCACCTTGCCGCCCATGCCCTGACCAACAATAACGACTTCATCAAGCATCGCCTTCATCTGCTTGCTCTGATCGCGCATGTCTTTGATCTGCTTAATCTTATTGAACATAGAAATGATGGAAAAGAATGAGACGGTGACATCGCGAGCGCCAGTGGCGAGGGTGCACGTTTCGTAACGAGCAGTACTGATGCCCAGCCGTAGTCGAGTGATAGCGAGACGTTACGGCGTAGCGTCATTACGCACAGTGGAGAAACGTGTACCCGAGCCACCAGCGAGCGATAGTCACTGGATCCCCGCCTACGCGGGGATGACTGAAAAGAAACAGGGAATGACGGAATACGATTTCGTACGCTCCGAATGGTACCAATCTTAGTGTTTTGGTGGAAGGCCGTAGCCTTTGGGCGGAATTCCTGGAGGGAGACCGACATTGTTTGACTTTGGTTCGTTTGACTGTCCTTCGTTCTGGGGTGAGGTTTGCATCATTGGCGCGCGATTCTCTAAGTTCTTGAACGACGCATGTGTTGCGTCCCAGAACAGTGGCACCATGCCCGTTGGTCCGTTACGATGTTTTGCGATGTGCACTTCGGCACGTGTTTTTTCTTCTGGTGTCAGTTCTTCCGGTTGGTAGTTTCGATCGGCTGCCTTGCGGTATAAAAACATCACCACGTCGGCGTCCTGCTCGATGCTTCCGGAGTCGCGAAGGTGGGCGAGCTTTGGAATAGCTGGCTTCGTCATTTCCACGGCACGCGACAGCTGTGCGAGTGCGAGCACTGGAACGTTCAGCTCGCGGGCGATCTGCTTTAAACCTCGAGAAATTTCTGCAACTTCTTGCACGCGATTATCCGTTTTCTTTCGGGCTTCCATGAGCTGCAAGTAGTCGATAACAATCATCGATAAACCGTGCTCACTTTGTAATCGACGCGCCTTCGTTCGGATGCTCATGATTGTTGCGATCGGAGAGTCGTCAATAAAGATCGGCGCTTCGGAAAGCTTGCCAAGTGCTTCGCCAATGCGAGGGAAGTCGTCGGCGCTTTCGCTTAATCGGCCGGTACGAAGCTTCCACAGATCGACGTTCGCTTCGGCTGAGATCATACGGTCGACCAACTGCTCCTTGCTCATTTCAAGACTAAAGAATCCCACCGGCTTCCCGGTGCGGAGCGCGACGTTACGAATGATGTCCATGGCAAACGACGTCTTTCCGACGGATGGTCGGGCCGCGAGAATGATGAGATCGGAGTTCTGTAGCCCAGCAAGGAGATTGTCGATACCAAAGAATCCCGTTGCGACACCACGGAGTTTCCCTTTTTCTTTATGAAGCTCGTCGATGCGATCAAACGCCTCGGTGAGCAGTGTGTGCAGTGGTGTAAATGATTGTTTAATGAAGTTTTGAGACACGTTGAAGAGTCTGCGCTCGGCTTCGTCGAGGAGCACGTCAACATCCTGTGATTCGTCGAATCCAAGATCGGTAATATCGCTTGCTGCACGAAGCAGGCGACGGAGCGCCGCTTTCTTGGCAATAATTTCTGCGTGATGTGCAACGTGTGCTGCAGTTGTTGTGACGTTGGTGAGTTCAACCAATGCGGTTCGTCCACCAATTTGCTTAAGTACGCCCTTTTCTTCAAGGCGATTTCCGAGCGTGAGGACGTCGATCGGTTCGTGCCTATCCACGAGTTCGAGCATGATTTCGTAAAGAATCCGATGAGAATCTTTGTAGAAGTCTTCGGATCGCAGTGTATCGCCAATTTTGAGGAGCACTTCCTGATCAAGCAAAAGCGCGCCAAGCAGCGAGCGCTCGGCTTCGAGGTTGTGTGGGGGGATGCGACCAACATCAGACATACGTAGCCACATCTTAACCGACTCCGTGTGTCATCGAAAGCGAAAAACGTGTGTAACGTGTGAAGAAGATGTGCGTGGGGAGGGGATAAGCGGGAATGGTACAATGATGGCGCTATGGATAGTGATTCATCTCGTATTTGGAGCGCCGCGCGGCCACTCATCGGCACCATGATTGGTGTGGGAATTTTGGGCTTGCCGTACGCCATTCTTCAGGTTGGTATCGGTATCGGTATTCTTGAACTCTTTCTTGCTGCGCTCATCAGCTATCTTGTTCTGCGGCTGTACGGTGATCTCGTGATGATCCGGGGAGGAAAGGCACGGTTTATTCAAGTGATTGGTCGCGAACTTGGCCACCTTGGCACAGGCATCGCGGCGTTTGCGTACATTGGAGCGGCGTTTGGCGCATTGCTCGCATATATTATTTTTGGCGGACAGTTTTTACGTGTGGTGACGTTTTCGATGCTCCCGATGACCACGACGGCGGCGAGCGTTCTCTTCTTTACTGTCGCGTCGATCTTCACCGTTGGAGGCGCGCTGTTCGTTGCCCGTACGCAGAAGATTCTCATCCCACTGTTTATTGGTCTTATCGTACTCCTGATGATTGTTGCGGCGCCGCACATGACGACTGCGCATGTTCTCGCATCAACGTCTGGCGATTTCAGTATTCCTCTTGGCGTCATGTTCTTTGCGTTTCACGGTATCTCTGCGGTGCCAGAAATGCGTGACATCCTTGGCCGTCGATCAAACTTGCTACCAAAATCGATCGCACGCGCCACAATTGTCGTCGCGTTGGTGTACGCGGTGTTCTGTATTGGAATCCTTGCCGTGACTGGCTCGGCAACCACGGAGAATGCGATTCTTGGACTCTCGACAATTGGAAAGAGTCTTGTACTTCTTGCGAGCGGTATCGCGCTGCTGACCACGTTCAATGCGTACACGAATGTTGCAACGCAACTCACAAATACATTCTTGTACGACTTACGCATGCGATTTCTTTCCGCATGGTTTTTGACGACGACGATTCCGTTCGTGCTCTTCCTCGCCGGCGCGCAACGCATTTCATCAGTGCTCTCAATCACCGGTGGCGTCCTCGGATCTCTCACCGCAATCATGATGCTTATTGCCTACGAACGCGCTCGAGTAAGCGCCGATCTCCCAAAGAATTCTCTGCAGATTTCGCAGTGGGCGATTGGTTTAACCTTTGTGGTTTTCATCGGCGTGATGGTGACGACGGTGATTGGGTGACAGCTCTCCCTCTTACGAAGGGGGAGTAAGGAGGGGGTCTGACCTTGGATGGATGTGAGCGGAATGCGAAGGCTAGGAGTGCGAGGTAACGCGACAGAAAATGATACCCTGGTTTTTGGGGGTTAAAAAACTGGGCAACGAAATGCGATCTGAGCCTGAATTTGATGAAAAGTCAGATGGATTTTGAAAATGCCAGATCGACGATTGCTGGAGGCGTTATCGTTGATGCTGCAGGTCGTCAGTATCGGTCATGCGTTCCTAAAAGCAACTCGGTTGCGTTTGCAAGGTACCCTCTTTGAAATCGAGTATCCCCACTCTCGCCGCTCATGTTTTGTCGCTGTTGTCGTCCCAACCCATTCAAGGGTTCAGTTCAGATTCAAGATTGATTTCTTTCATTATCCGTGCTATATTTTTTCGTCACGAAGACGTTCGTGATGTGCCAAAACAGTGCGACTCCGACGACGGTCGATGTGGTGGTGGTATGCCGTTTCCCTTCATTCTGTTCTTCATGACGCTTCTGATGGCTGCGGAGGTCTTCCTCTGCTCCATCCTGTATCCAAGCATTGGACATCTCAGTGGCGTCGGCATATCGCGTTCGGGATCCTCGACGCGAGTGCGGCTGGCCTTGTCTATGCTGCCGTTCGGGAGGCGCTCAAGGACGACCGGAACAGGAAGGGGTAGGCGTGACGGAACGCAACGCGCGGGGCGAGGACGAACGGTCCTCCCCGCGCGTTTCTCTTTTTTATCATCTGCGGTATATTTTCTCCTAGTGTGGATATAAATATCTTGAGGGATTTTGTATGATGAAAGAACTCACTGAAGATCATGTAGTAGAATCGTTGTTCAGGGATCGAGAGGATTCTGTCGATCGTGTGCTTCGAAGTCGTTTCGGAGAAGCGTTTGAGCGGTTTTCGATGCGATTAAAGGATCGTCTTCGTTTGCAGGAGCGTTTGCAAAAGAATACGGGAGAAGATGAACAGATGTGTATTGATATTGGCAGAAAGATGAATCTCCTCGATTCTCAGACATTTGAAACAGTTGAGATCGCAACACGGTGGACTGACTTTGGAAAAACTGGACCAGCCGATGCGACACTTGAACAGCAATCCCTTATTGCTCGGATGTACGCGATTGAAAAAACATTTCCCAAACCACCGCATCTTATGTCGTTGCGGGATTTTCTTGAGCTTTCAGCTGACCCAGATATTACCCGGCGCATTCCCGAGCATCTTGAAACGTTGTGGGACATGGGATTGATCGAGTGCAATGTTCGTCAGTTTATTAACCTTCATGCACAGTGGACGATGGATATTATTCGTGACGAACCGGCAATTCCATATGAAGCAAAAGTCTCTGCCGCGTTGCACCATATTTTAGAGGGAAATAATCCGGATGGTTTGGTGGATCTTTCCACGGAGGAGTTGATGATTCCATCGCTGAATCGCCCGATCGGTATGCAGGAGATTCTTACAATTCTTTTAGACAAATATCAGGCGCGACGACGATTTCCTATTCCAGGAACTGAACGACTTCGCACGCATGCAGAACAGATTGAATGGCTGCGAATCTATATGGAAAAGTATGTTGCGTTGAAGCAATATCCATCATGGCTTCGTGAAAAGCTCCACGCATGCATTAATGTTCTTGAGGGCGCAGGACCGTTTTCAGAATTCTTCGCTGCAGATCGTGAAGCGGAGAACGTTGAGGCGGCTCTCGCGGCGAAATAATGTTTTTTTCAACAACATGATCCCTTCTTCCATTCGCATTTTGCACGACGAGCTTCCAGATGCTCCTGGAGTGTATTTGTATTACGACGTGGCGGGGAAGTTGTTGTACATCGGGAAGGCAACAAGTTTGAAAAAGCGTGTGGGGTCGTACTTTACGAAGTCGCACAACAGCCGCATCGCCGATCTTGTCGCCAATATCGCACGTATCGATCACGTCCAAACGCCAACGGTTATTGAGGCGCTTGTGCTCGAATCAAATCAGATCCGCAAGAACCAGCCGCCGTACAATATTTTGAGCCGCGATGATAAAAGTTTTTTGTACCTTTGCATCACGAACGAAGATTTTCCAAAGCCAGTGTTACTTCGTGGTCTCGATCTTGAACGCATGGGAATCCAGCCATTCACAAAATCGCTTTCGCCAGTAGCAAAAAAGAAATTTCTTGCCGTGTTTGGCCCGTACATCAGCAGCCGATCGCTACGTACGGCATTAGATTTGGTGAGGAGATCGATTCCGTGGAGTGTGTGCGAGCCCGGAAAGAAAGCATGTTTCGACGCGCAGATCGGGCGATGCCCTGGTGTGTGTACTGGAGCGATCTCGAAAAAAGAGTATCGAAAGATCATCCGTCAGCTAATCCAATTCTTTGAAGGAAAGAAAACATCCATCGTGAAGCAGATGATGAAGGAAATGAAACGCGCTGCACTCGCGAAAGATTTTGAGCTTGCCGCGGGCTTGCGAAACAAGGTAAACGCACTCGAACACGTGAACGATGTAGCGTTGATTACCCGAGAAGATGACTGGAGTGTTCAGGATGACAACTCTCCCTCCTTACGAAGGAGGGAGTCGGAGGGAGGTGAGTTCATCAACATCCTCGGTCGCGTCGAGGCCTACGACATCGCGAATATCTCCGGTACATCGAATGTCGCATCAATGGTTGTTTTCGAAAACGGTCAACCGAACAAGGCGATGTATCGCAAATTCAAAATCAAAACGTTCAAAGGGGCGAACGATGTTGCGGCAATGGAAGAAGTGTTGCAGAGAAGGTTGAAGAGGGCAAGGGGCAAGGGGCAAGGGGCGGAGAAGGGATGGGAGCTGCCGGATGTGATGGTGATTGATGGGGGAGAAGGGCAAGTGAATCGGGTAAAAGACGTTCTCGCCGATCTCGGATTCAGCATTCCGATCATCGGCATTGCGAAAGGATTCGATCGGAAACAAGACCGTTTAGTGTACGACGAATCAAATCCCGAACTTCGCCGAATCGCAGAATCAAGTAAAGAAATCCTCCAACGTGCCCGCGACGAAGCCCACCGCTTCGCCGGCGCGTATCACCGTGTGTTGCGATCAAAGAATTCGGGCATACCAAAGAGAAAAAAGAATATTTAAGAAAACGCGAATGTCCGCCTCTCTCGTTGGGTGGCGGACATCGTCGTAGTGGAGCTTACGAGTTGAGCGCCCGGATAGCGGCCTCGATCGTTGGTGCAAACTGATCGTCGCGGATACCCACGGAACGGAAGTTTTTTCGTTCTTCGCTTGGGGACCCGGTCTCGTCCCTTCTGGCGATAGCGATCAGGCGTCCGCTGTACGGCCGTTCGACGAGTTCTCTCGCCACGGCATAGATGGTTCGGTGTGCATTGCCGTGGACGCCGATGAGGACGATGGCGCCGTATGGCGCCAGATCCATGGTCGGCGTTGCCTTGAGCGCGGCTTCGATTTCCTGGAGCGTTTGTGCTGTCCCAAGAACCGAAATCGTGTGCGTCGTGTCCGCGCCGAGCATCCGGCGTACGAATCTTTCAGAATCTGCAGACCCACTCACGAGAAGAATGTGCATGAGGTTTCTCCCAGATGATAGTTTTACAGAAAATCGAATGAACGTCCAAATCGAAAGCCCCCGGTGCTGCACCCACCGCGTTCGGCGGGGAGCACCCTGGGGGCTTTTCGTGTCGTGGCGCGCGCGGTCGCCTATAGGTCATCCGCTTCCGCGTCGGCGCGTTCGGCTTGCGCCAGGCACCAGTCGATGCCGGCCTCTGGAGAGTTCCCGAGGGTGTTGACGTAGGACATATAGACGCAGTCCTGCGTCTGCCGATCCATCGCGTCCCAGATCCTTCCGTTGTTGAGCGTCCAGCGTTTGAAGGCCGTCGCCCGACCGGAGAGCGTGTCGGGCTCGCCGTTGTCGAAGAATTCATTCGGTTGATCCGGCAGGAGCGTCTCGTCGATCGCGCCCGGAACGAATTCCACGTCCGGACTCGTCTTGGGAATCGGGATGAAGAGCGCCGCGAGACTCGAGTCGCTGTTCGGTGCGTCCATCGGCGTGCCGGTGTCGACGATGTCGACCTCCTCGACGTTGAGATCGATGTGATTCGACGGCTGCGGCTTTGGCCGCGAACGGAAGAAGTCGTGAGCGAGGATGAAGACGATGCCGCAGGCGGCAATTGCGGTGGAGATCAGGCGAATGAGGGCTGCGTTTGAAATGTTCAAGGCTGCTCCTAAGGGCGAAGGTTCGAGTTTCGAAACGATGAAGCACGCTCCCCACGGTATCAGAAATACCGGTTATCCACAAGTTTTAGCCAAATTTCGTGATCACGAACGTCAAAGTGGTGTAAAGTGGGGCCATGAGGAGAAAAGTGGGGAAACTCCACTTGAAAACTACTCATACTAAAGCATTGCGCCATGTTCCTTGGTCAATACAACCATTCTATCGACGACAAAGGACGGCTCGCCGTTCCAATGAAGTTTCGAGAAGCACTCGCGTATGGCGCGGTGGTGACGCGAGGCTTGGACTCTTCATTATTCCTGCTGCCCTTGGAGGAGTGGGGCAAATTAGCGACATCGCTCGCGAATTTACCCTTGGGGCAGGCTAACGCACGTGCATTCGCCAGGCTCATGCTTGCTGGGGCAATGGATGTGGTGTTGGACAAGCAGGGACGGTGTGTCGTTCCGGAGTATTTGCGTCAATATGCAGGCCTCCGGAAGGACGTGGTCATCGTAGGAGTGAACACGCGCCTGGAAATTTGGGACGTCGAGAAATGGCAGACGTATGTCGCTTCAACGGAAAAGGACGCGGAAAAGATTGCAGAGAACCTCAGTTCTATGGGACTTTAGCGCCCTATGAGCTCCGATTCCGCAAAAGTCCACATTCCTGTTCTTGCCAACGAAGTACTGAGCGGCCTGGCATTGAAGCCTGGCAGTCGAGTACTCGACGGCACCATTGGCCTTGGCGGACACGCGAAGCTTATGCTCGCGGTAACGCAGCCTAACGGGGAATTGGTTGGGTTCGATCGTGACGATCGGAACTTGATCGTGGCAAAGGAACGCTGCGCAGAATTCGGTGATCGCGTCACGCTCATTCACGATTCGTTCAGTTCAATCGGTGCTCGCGACGTTGGAACCTTCGACGCGATGCTGTTCGACCTCGGATTTTCTTCGGTACACGTAGACGACGCGTCGCGAGGCTTCTCCTTCATGAAGGACGGGCCGCTCGACATGCGCTACGACACGCGCCAGGAATTATCTGCTGAAGTGATTGTGAACACGTGGACGCGTGAAGACCTTACGACGATTCTCCGCCGACTCGGTGAAGAGCCGCGGAGTGCCATTATCGCGAAGGCCATCGTGGATGCTCGACGGGAAATGCGCATTGACACGACGTATCAACTTGCAGAAATCGTTGCAAGCGTCGTCCATCGTTCGGGAAAAATTCATCCGGCAACGAAAACATTTCAAGCGTTGCGCATTGTGGTGAACGACGAGCTTGGGGAGGTTGAACGAGGACTTACTGCGGCGCTCGCAAAGTTGAACAGCGGTGGACGATGCGCGGTGATCACATTCCATTCACTCGAAGATCGTTTAGTGAAGACACTTTTTAAAACTCAGGCTGGTCTGAAGCCGATCACGAAGAAACCTATCATCGCCACGCAAACGGAGATGATTGAGAATCCTCGCTCACGCAGCGCAAAGTTACGCATCGTCGAAAAGAATTAATACTTATGACTTGCATATTTGAGACCAGTTTCGATGAAGGGCGAGGAAAGCTTCTGAGGCGTACTTCTTGGTACGTTGAAGAAGTTTCCGAAGGCCTGAGTCGAAAATGGGCCAAATAGGAAAGTCATAAAAATTGTATGGAGGTACAACAAGGAGGAAAAAACATCTTCATTCGCGCGATCAAAAATCCGCGCGTCATGAGTGTGCTCAGTGTGGGCTGTATGCTCGCATTTGGGGTGTTGTATGTGGGGCAAGTGAATAGCGCGGCAACAAAAGGGTATGCCGTGCGCGCATTGCAAGAAAAGAATGTGGAGCTTCGTCACGAGCGGGATCGGCTCGACATGCAGATTGCAAAGTTACGTTCACTCGACAGTGTTACGGCACGTGAATCTTTTCTTGGATTGAAAAAAATTGATCAGGTGAGCTTTGTAAAGATGGGAACAGATGTTGTGGCGGTGAGGTAGATGAGTTGGGGAGGGCAAAGGACAAGGGGCAGAGGGAATTTCTTTGTCCTCTGCCCATTGCCCTCTCTTCATGGTACAATTCACACATGACCTCTGCAGAAAACTCAACAAATGCGCGTCGTCCACGTCCGGTTGTTCTTTGTGTTTTAGACGGTTTTGGTATTGCACCGGACGCTGAAGGAAACGCCATTACTCGCGCACAAACACCAACGTTTCACACGATGACGTCGCGGTATCCGTCCATGACGTTGCGTGCGTCGAGCGAAGAAGTTGGATTGAATTGGGGAGAGATGGGGAATAGTGAAGTTGGGCACCTTGCGATTGGTGCCGGGCGCGTGTACTACCAGACGTTGCCGAGATTAACGAAGTCCATCGCAAGCGGGGAATTCATGAAAAATCCTGCGCTCATGAAAGCGTTCGAGAAAGTGAAAGCGACCGGCGGGGTGTTGCACCTCATGGGTATTTTGTCGTCTGGAAAAGTGCACGGGTTTGATGAACATTGTTTTGCCCTATTGCGCATGGCAAAGAAATACGGATTGAAGCGTGTTGCCGTACACGCGGTACTCGACGGTCGAGATACGCTGTACAATTCCGGCCTCGACTTTGTAAAAAACGCGTTGTCGCAGATGAAGGAAATTGGTGTTGGGGAATTGGCGAGTATGAGCGGGCGTTTCTACGCCATGGATCGCGACAATCGTTGGGACAGGGTTGAAAAGGCGTACAACGCGATGGCGATTGGCAAGGCAGACGTCATGGTGGAGGATCCGGTGGAGGCGATTGAGCTTTCGTATTCACGTGAAATTTACGACGAGGAGTTTGTACCAACAGTGCTCACAAAAAAGGGGATGCCGGTTGCAATGATCGGTGCGGACGACGCGGTGATTTGTTGGAACTTCCGTCCGGATCGTTCGCGCGAAATCACCAAGGCATTCGTGGTGCCAGCGTTCGAGAAGTTTGCACGCGAATACATCAAGGGCCTTACGTTCGTCACGATGACGGAGTACGAAGAAGGGCTGCCGGTGGATGTCGCGTACGCGCCGGAAAAGATTTCAAATTCGTTAGCGGAAGTTATTTCGAATGCTGGCCTCGTCCAGCTGCACATCGCGGAAACCGAAAAGTATGCGCACGTCACATTCTTTTTGAACGGTACACGCGAAGAACCGTTTCCGCATGAGGATCGTGTTCTTATTCCGTCGCCGCACGTGGCGAGTTACGCGGAAGAACCAGCGATGAGCGCGGTGGCGATCACTGATCGGATTGTTCAAGAGATTAAGCGTGGCAACTACGACGTAATTCTGAGCAACTTCGCAAATGCCGACATGGTTGGCCACACCGGCAACCTTGCGGCAACAATTGCGGCGGTTGAAACGATCGATGCATGTTTGGCGCGCATTATCGATGCGGTACTCGCGGCCGACGGTGTACTCCTTGTGACAGCCGATCATGGAAATGCGGAAGAGGTGCTCAATTTACAAACGCACGATATTGATAAAGAGCACAGCACGAATCCTGTGCCACTGTGGATTATCGGTAAACAATTTGAAGGCAAGCCATCCATCGCTGGCGATGTCCCCAACGGCGATCTCTCTCTCATGCCACCGTGCGGCATGTTGGCGGACATTGCTCCAACCATCCTCGCGATCTTGGGAATTCCCCAACCTGCGGAGATGACGGGAACGGCGTTGTTGTAGACCTCCCCCCGACTCGATAACGTAATCACCGTGACTTTCACCTCCCCCCGACCCCCTCCTTCTTCATTTTCACTTCCGTCTTTGCGAGGAGGGTAATCCCGACGAAGCAATCTAGGTATGAACGATCGTCAATATTACATTTACATTCTCACGAACATTTCGAATTCAGTCGTATACGTCGGAATGACGAATGATCTCCTTTGTAGAATCGAGGAACATCGTGCGGGATCGGCTGACGGATTTACAAAGAAGTATCATTGTCACAAGCTGGTTTACTATGAGGTTTTTGATACGGCGTACGATGCGATTAGTCGTGAGAAGCAATTAAAAGCGGGTTCGAGGAAAAAGAAGGATGCGCTCATTGCAACCTTGAATCTGACATGGAAAGATCTTGTAAACGATCTTGCCTAGATTGCCGCGTCGAACGATTACGTTCTCCTCGCAATGACTGATTATTTATTGAGGGGGCAAGGGGGAGGTGAATGTAGCTATGAATCCAATCCAAACCCTCCATCATCTTTCCCTCCTCTACCCCGACACTGGCGCTCTTCACGTTGGCACGCCGTATCACATGATCGTGATGGTCGCATTGAGCGCAAGAACGAGGGATGAGCAGATTTTGAAGCTCGCTCCGGGATTTTTTCAGAAGTTTCCGACGGTACGCGATCTCGCCGTCGCCGATATCGGATCGATCACCCGGACGATAAACACGATCGGAATGTTCCGACAGAAGGCAAAGCACCTGAAATCGATGGCACAGATGATTGCGAATGAATTCGGCGGGGAGGTTCCGAAGACGCTCGAGGAGCTCGTTCGCCTTCCTGGCGTTGGCCGAAAAACCGCGAGCGTTATTCTTGTTGCCGCATTCGACACGCCGGCGATTGCCGTGGACACGCACGTTCATCGCGTAGTGAATCGGCTGGGATGGGTAAAGACGAAAACCGTTGAAGCGACGGAACAGGCCCTGCTTCGAATCATCCCGAAATCGATGCAACCGATCGTCAATCGCGTCTTTGTTCCATTCGGCCGCACAATCTGCATCGCAAAGCCTCGGTGCTGGGCATGTCCACTCGTGAACGAATGTGCATTTGCGAACAAGAATCTTATCCCTCCCACGAATCGAGAAAAGGTGTTGAGTACGATACAATCCATGCGTGACGGCATTCGAACGCTAAAAACTTCACTGCAAGATTTCCTTCACTCGCTCAATTTGCCCAAGGCGTAATCGCCGATTGCCCAAGTCGCGCTGGTGCGACGATCGCTCATTCCTTTATGTTGCACTTTGATGAACATCTCACTACGCAAATTCGTGAAGCGGGAAAATCGACGCTTCCATTGTGGCGTTTTTTGGCGAGCTACGGAATTGTGGTGCTTTTTGGTTTTGGAGTGGTGACGATTTTGCTCGGGTACGTGAGCTGGTTTGTGTTGTTGATTCCGGTTGCGCTCACTCATGCTATTACGCTTGGTTTGCAGCATATTGTTGGTCGTGCACGACCTCCGCTTGGTGTGTCGGAAATTCAGATGTGGTATCGCACCCCTTCATTCCCGTCTGCGCACTCTGCGGGAAGTATGGCGTTTGCAGTGGCGATGTCTGCCGTAATGCTCCGCGTGCCACAGTACGGGATCCCTCTCGGTATTGCGCTGATTGTTTTTGCGCTTTTGATTGGTATTTCTCGTATTATGGCTGGCGTGCATTATCTTGGCGACGTCCTCGCCGGGTTTCTCTTTGGCATTCTTGTGACTGGAATTTTCTTGACGGCTGTTTAGAAAAAATGTCAGTCGTGTGGATAAGCACTGCGTATGATCAGTTCGGTTGCGGTATGATTTTATTGAATTAGGGTTCTTTTTAATTCACGAAGCTCCACCTATGACTGACGTTCGAACATCATCGGAAACGATAACGCGACTCAAGAGGTTCACGGCTGCTGGCTTGCTGGCTGCGATTGGGTTTTTGGGGACGGGTCATTTTGCACATGCAGCAGCTGGTGAGGGAACGGTAGCTATTCGTGTTGCGCAAAGCAGCGGATCAGATAACGCGAGCACAGCAACATTTGCCAGCCCAAGTAGCGCCGTAACAGTAACAGTTGGAACAAAAACATATTTGCGTGTGGACGTAGCTGTTGGCGCAAGTCATATTGCTGCAGCACAAAACAACGTTACCATGCAGGTAAACCTCAATTTGTTCCCAACAAACGGTTGGACAACGGATACGCAAGCTGCAGTGTCGGATCTTGATACTGTGGGCGAATGGTTCGTTACATATACGGATACTGATTCCGTTACAACAAACAATAGCGCGATCAGTTTTGCTGCGAGTGCTTCGGTGAACACTGGATTGCTCACCATTCAGGCCGATCAGCAAATGGACTCAACGGATATCATCAAGGTTTTCATGGTTGTGAATGATAACAACTATGTTCGTTCTGCTGCGAACTTCGTCGTTTCCGTTGACGACACGGGTGGAGATAGTTTGACCCCGATTAGCGCGCCGGCGACAGTTGCAACTATTGCGGAACCACAGCTCACATCATCCATTACTCTTGGGGCAAACTCTGTGGTGGGAGCTGCAGGAAGCACAACGCTTCTCTTGACGCCTCCTGCGGCGCTTGCAGCAAACGACACGGTCGTTTGGACGATGCCAGCGAACTTCGCTGTTCCACAGGGTGCGATTACCGTTGCTTCGCAAACATTGGCCGGAGGTGGAACATTTACCTGTACCGGTGTTGCATTAACGCGTGTCATTACCTGTACAACAAGCGGAGTCATTACTGCTGACGTTGCTGGAAATATTGTATTGAGCGGTATTACTTCTCTTTACGTTGCCGATGCTTCAAACGTCGCAGATCTTACAATAAATAGCGTTACCGCTGGTTCTGGTGCGGATATCGCTCTTGATACTACAACTGCTGTTACTGCAACGACTGCCGGAGTAATGACGTCGACAAACGTTGCTCCCGCAACCACAATCGTTGGTGTCTCGAACACTGCAACAGTCACATTCACGACGGTGAACAGCATCGCTGCCGATGGAAAGGTTAAAGTGACATTTGGAGCAGGCTTTGTCTTGACGAGCATTACTTCCACGGGAATGGCGTGCTCAACATTAACTGGTGGAACTACAGCAACAAGTGTTTCGGGTCAAACAGTCACTCTTACACGAACTGGCGGCGACGTTGAAGCGGCTGGAGCGCAAACATGTACTATTGCGCTCGTTCACAACCCAACGTCCGCAGGAACCACGGGAACGTATACGATTTTTACCACGGATACGTCTAACAACGTTATTGATCGTGACGCTGCGGTGACGGCAGACGTCATGTACAGTTCCGATGATTCTGAGGACACGGCGACCACTGGTTCTGCTGCAACGTACGCTATTGCATTCACTGCTCCTGCAGCTTCTGCAGCATACGCAGCCGGCGATGCAGTGAACATTGTATGGTCCACGAGTGCTGGAACAGGCACGGTTGGCGCAGTGAATCTTTCATACTCCACAGACGGAGGATTGACATTCACCACCATCGTGACGGCAACTGCAAATGATGGATCGTATACATGGGATGCGCCAAGCATTTCTGCGCAAAGTGTCACAATCCGTGCGCAGGCAACAGATCTTTTGACGGTTCTTGCAACCGCGACGTCTAACGCATTCAGTATTGGCACTGAAGTATCGGGTGACGACACGTCCACACCTGCAGAGGACGTTGATACCGGAGCAACTTCAACATCACTTCTTCCAACAGGTACCTACATGAAGGGTGAGTCGTGGGCCACGGTGTATTACATTGATGGCACTACACGTCGCCCATTCTTGGATAGCCAGACATTCTTCACATACGCAAGTAATTTTGACGCAGTCATTGAAACATCGGACGATTACCTCATGAACTACACCATCGGAACGCCAATGGTGCCAAAAGCAGGAACAGTTCTTGTGAAGATTCAGTCCGTCAACAATGTGTACGTTCTTGGCGAGGACGGTGAACTTCGCTGGATCACGTCTGAATCCATCGCGCAGGGCTTGTACGGAAGCAACTGGGCAGACTACGTGATCGACGTTCCAGTAACCGCATGGGGACACTTCACCATCGGTGACGACATTACTTCGGAGAACGACATCAGTGTCGATGCAGACACGATGCAGACACGAGACGAACTCAACTCGATGTCCGTCTAGTTCTTGTTCACCAAAAAGCGCGGGCCTTAAACGGCTCGCGCTTTTGTGTTACCCTTAAACCTCAAGAAAAGCCTATGCGGATCGTTATTCTTGCCGGTGGAATTGGTACACGACTGTGGCCAATGAGTAGAGCCACAAAACCGAAGCAGTTTTTTGACGTGTTGTCGGATCAGCCGCTCTTGCGCGACACGTATCATCGCATCGCGAAAGCGTATCCGGTAGAGAAGATCTTTCTTTCCGTTTCTCCAGCATTTGCAGACCATGTTCGGCAAGTGCTTCCTGAAATTCTCGAGGAGAACATTCTTGTGGAACCCGAGCGTCGCGACACCGGCCCGGCCATGGGGTTCGCTGCCGCCGTTCTTTCGCTTCGCGACGCCGATGAGCCAATGATGTTCATTCCGGCGGATCATTACATTCGCGATGTTGAACGATTTCTTACTGTTCTTCGGACTGCCGATGAGCTGGTTCGTGAGAAAGGTGTGCTCGTAGACATTGCGATTCCGCCAACCTTCCCATCAACAGCGTTGGGATACACAAAGATTGGCACCACGATCGACAACCGCAACGGCGTTGCGATTTTTGCATTCGCCGGGCACACGGAAAAACCGCCGTACGATATTGCCAAGAAGTACCTCGAAGACGGTTCGTACTTGTGGCACGCGAATTACTACACCTGGACGCCGGCAAAGTTCTTAGAGGCATTCCAAAAATACGCGCCGGAGATGAGCGAAGGGCTTCTTGCATTGCGCGAAGCGTACGCAGGTGGCGATCTCGACCGCGTCACCGAGATCTACTCGATGCTTCCAGGGAAGTCGTTCGACTACGCCATTGCAGAAAAGATTGATCACGATCAAGTACAGATTCTTCGCGGCGACTTCGGCTGGAGCGACATCGGCACGTGGGACGTTCTGCATGATCGGCTCTCTGATCAAGGTGGCAACGTCGTAAAGGGGAATGCGATCGTCAAGAATACAAATGGATCATTGGTGTACGCGTCCGGCGATCGTCTTGTTGCCGCCTTCGGCTTGCAGGACGTCGTCATCGTGGACACTCCCGATGCGCTTTTGGTATGCAACAAGCGCTCAGCAGAACAGCTCAAAGACTTGCTTGCCGAGATTCGGGAGAAGACGGGGGACGTGTACTTGTAATCCTGGTTCCAAGATTCCCCTCCGTCATTGCGAGGAGGGTAATCCCGACGCGGCAATCTAGGTTTCTTCAGTCATCCTGAGCGAAGCGAAGGATCTGAGCGTCGATAACCTACGAGAGATGCTTCACTCCGTTCAGCATGACGAAACGGTCTTATCTTCTCCACTATGCCAACCTATTCCTGGGAACGCCGATCAATGAATCCATTTAAGGGAAAAGTGCAGCTGCTCGCCATCCTCATCGGTGGCGTCATCATCGTGGTTGGATTCTTTGCGGCCATGTTCGCTGGCCGAGCGTGGTTTGCGCACCCAGCGCCAGGGTTTGAAGGTGCATCCAACGCGAGTGTTTCTTTGGAGGTAAAGCCTGGTGACAACTTCGGCGTCATCGCATCTGAGCTGAAGCAGGACGGCGTCATTGATTCTGCGCTTGCGCTTCGGTTCTACGCGCGCGTTTTTGATTCATCGACTATCTATCCGGGAACGTACACGATTCTTCGCGATTCGAGTTATCAGGACATCCTGGCTGTTCTTCATCAGATCGAATCGAACGTCGTCCGCATCACGATCCCAGAAGGATTCTCGCTTGTCGATATGGGTGTGCGCATTCAGAAGTTCTTGCCGAGCATTACCACCGAAGCATGGAATGCTGCGGTCGGTACCAGCGGAACCGCATCGGCAAACGCATTCATCGCGTCGTCGATGAAGCCGGAAGGAGTCGATCTTGAAGGATATCTTTTTCCAGACACGTACGAGTTCTCCAAAGACGCCACGGCGGATCAGATTGCGAACATCATGATCGATGCCATGAAACGTCATATCGATGATCTCGGTGCCCCTACTGGCGATGCCGTGGGCATGAGCACGCACGAGATGCTCACGTTGGCCTCGATTGTAGAAAAGGAAGTTCGCACCGCAGAAACCATGAAGAATGTCGCAGATGTATTTTTGAAGCGCATCGCGATTGGCATGCCGTTGCAGTCCGATGCAACGATCAATTACATTATCGACGGCGACAATCCAAGCCCGTTGTATTCCGACCTCGAAGTGGAATCCCCGTACAACACATACAAGCACGCAGGGCTTCCGCCGGGCCCAATCTCGGCCCCAGGCCTGAACGCCCTCACCGCCGTCTTCCACCCAACGTCGAATGACTACTACTACTTCCTCACCACCGACGCTGGCGATATCTACTACGCGAAAACGTACGATCAACATTTAGCAAACAAGGCGAACCACCTCAAATAATATCTCTTTCTATTCCGTCATTGCGAGGAGGGTAATCCCGACGCGGCAATCCAGATGAGCCTAGATTGCCACGTCGAGCGATTACGCTCTCCTCGCAATGACGGAGGTGAATTGAACTCAACTCTATGTTCACAATGCTCTTCACGATCATCGGTCTCGCAGCCTTCGAAGTGGTTTCCAGTATCGACAACGCCGTCATTAACGCCGAGGTGTTGCAGACCATGAGTCCCAAAGCGCGACGGTGGTTTCTTATTTGGGGAATGCTCTTCGCCGTTGTTGCGGTTCGTGGCTTGCTCCCGTGGCTGATTGTGTGGGGCGTTATGCCGGATCTTGGTCCGATCGGTGCTTTAATGTCGACGATGAGCAGCGATCCGTTGGTGCATCTTGCGGTGGAGAAGGCAGCGCCAGTGTTGTTTGCCGGGGGAGGCACGTTCTTGTTGTTCCTGTTCTTCCATTGGTTGTTCCTTGAAGAAAAGCACTTCGGCCTTCCGCACGAAAAGTTTTTCGCACGCCAAGGCCTGTGGTTCTACGCCGTCGTCTCTATTCTCTTGGCATTCATCGTGTGGACGTCACTCTCCATTGAGCCATTCATGGCATTCGGTGCCGTGATTGGATCAACCGCATTCTTTATTACCCACGGATTCAAAGACAACGCCGAGCGTGCAGAAAAAGAACTCCTCTCCGGCAACACCAAACGCAGCGACATCAGCAAGATTTTATATCTTGAAGCCATCGACACGACTTTTTCAATCGACGGCGTTCTGGGCGCCTTCGCCTTCACCCTCTCCGTCCCCCTCATCCTCATCGGCAACGGCATCGGCGCCCTGGTTGTGCGCCAACTCACCGTAAGCAACATCGAAACGATCAAAAAATACATCTACCTCAAAAACGGCGCGATGTACTCATTACTTATCCTGGGCATCATGATGATGTGCGAAGCCTTCGGCATCCACCTCCCACAATGGGGAGCTCCATTGGCGACGGTACTGATCCTGGCGGCTGCGGTGGTGAAGAGTAGAAGGAAGATGTTGGAAGCTGGGTAAAGTTGGTTTTGACGTTTTAACTTATTGGGGATAGTTTTTTCAATTTTCGGCTGATATAGTAAGATCACTGCGCTATTAAAGTGTTAATTGGGCGTAAGCTTTGGCTCCCATGACTTCTGATTCTATTGAGCTTCTCGGAAAACTTATTCTCGCTTTTCTTGCGTTATTTGGAGGAAAGGAGCTTTTTAATAAAATAATCTTTCAAAGGATCGAAAAGGGTGAGCGTATTGGTCGAGATAAGGTAGTTAACAATTACTACAATGTCTCGAGAGTCGGAGATCCTGATCTGCTGCTAAGCGAATCGTCCGTCCCTTCGCGTGAACCGGTGTCTGGGGATGATGGTGACCTGGTCCCAGGTGCACTGAAAATTTTAGCAGATGCAGACGGCTCTATCATTTTAGTATCGAGCGATATTGAAAAAGTGATCGACTTTTTTGAAAGGGTTTTTAAAGAGAACGGAAATTGGAGAAACGGTCACTGTTTGATTATGGGCGCACTCTTTGCGCTAATTTCCCAGAGACATCGAAACCTTGAGTGGCAAGAACATTGCGCCAGCTCTCTCCGTGAACTTTTTCATCAGTGGAAGGGAAGTGAAGGTTTGATTGTTTCTGCTTTTACCAAAATAAGGCCAAAGGGGGCGAATAACTTTCCAACAGCAAAGAATGGTAGGGATCTGTATGCTAGGATGCGTTGGTACTATGAATTTTTCTCTTCGATATGTCATCATCACCATCCGGACGCTCTAGTGGCATTGAAATCCATTCGAGACGATAGGGAGATAAAAGATATATCCGACGATTTGTTTAACAAGACAGTGGCAATGTTTTTTTATGAGATGGTAGGATTCATTAGACTTACAGGAGTATGAAACAATTAGAATTACATAACGCGATTGACGGGTTTTTCAGAAGCGATATCAAGCTAGCTAATCTTCAATTTGCGCAAAGTTTATTGCAGAATGAAGACTCGCGGCGTTATTTTTTCGACCAAGCCAATGAAGTATGGCTTCAATGGCTTTGGGATTTCGGATTTCTTGACGCGATTAAGGGAGGGGCGAATACCGCACCTAGAGGTGTATATCGGCTTCCCGAACTCGGCTACCTCGAGAAAATTTGTAAGATAAATCCGGTCGGAGTTTCAAAGATCATTGAATCGGTAGAGATTTCCGAAGACAATTGTAGTCCGGAAGTATTATTGAGTTTTTTAAGGATTATCGGGACTTTTCCGGTTGAACAAATTGTACCGCTCATCGATAAGATTCTATCGGAACGATGGGTTTATTTAATGCGAGATTCAGATAGGTCGAGTTACGATTTTGAAGTGATTGTAAAAGTATTAGTGGAAAAGAAAGAGAGCGTTGGTTTGTTAAAGTTATCTCAAGCCCTTTTGACTTTAAAGGATGAGGACGATATACGAGCAAAAAACGGAGATTTTGGAAGAGACGATTTTTTCTGCGTCAAAGATATTGATGAGTCGGGTATTTTTAGTGCGCTTATTACTATTGATGAGCATTATTTAACTGCTGCACTTAAAGTTACTACGGATACCATGGCGGCTATCATTAAGATGTCAGAAGCAGATGAAGGGGGAGTCTTTGAGTATAAGGATGCATTTGGCTTATATGACGTTGATTTTTTTAATCTAGATTTTGAGGGTGGCCATACGGGCTCATATCGCGCGAATGAAAAAAACTTTGTTACAACTATAAAGGTTCTTGCCGAGAGTGAGATGAACAAGAAATCTACAGGCGACGAAGATAAGAGGTCTGTTCTTGATCTTATAGATAATATTCCTTCGAGTCGTCTGGTGTGGAGATTGCGATTATTTGTGCTAGCGCAGCAACCTCTTTTGTTTAAGAGTGAACTTAAAGATTCGTTCTTTAGGTTGTTTGAAGGTAAAAATGATTACGATATAGAGGGTGGCGCAGAATACAAGCAAGCTTTAAAAATTTGTTTCCCCCTTTTAGACGAAGATGATCAACGGCTTTATGTTGCGAATGTCATAAATTATTTTGTAAAAAAAGCGAAAGATAATCCAGAACAGAAATGGCACAAACAAACCGGATATGAAATTCTTTCGACCGTTTTTGTTGATTTAAATGGAGCGGAGAAACAAAAGGCTGCAGAGGTTTTTGGAAAGGAATTAGATGCGGAATATGTTCCGGAGCCGTCAATCGGTCGAATGAGGTCCGGTACCGTCATATATCAAGCACCAGATGAATTAGAGAAATATACAATTAAAGAAATCATATCGAGATTAAAAACAAATTGGACGCCAGAAAGATTATCTGAAGAGTTCAAGAGTGAAGATTATTTCCGGCCTAGAGGAGCCGAGGGGCTTTGCGAGTCTATAAAACAGGATGTAAAGAAGCGTACTGCTGACTATCTCAATAATATTGAACTCTTCTTTGATCGTGAGAATATTCATCCTTCGTATATTCACTCATTGCTGCGCGGTATTGAAGAGATGCTCCGTAACGATCAGAGTCTTAGCTTTGAGCAAATCGAAAATGTATTTGGATTGTTCGGGCTGATAAAGATAAGTGGGGAGAGGGCGCCTTTTAAGGGTAGTGACGATAAGTCCTGGCTCGCAGATTGGATTGGGGTTCACAGTGTTGCTGTGGATGTTCTTCTTCACATTCTCAGAGATAAGACATACAGGGGGGAAAAGCATGAGGGTTCCCGTCCTTGGGTTCTTTCATTCCTTTCTTATCTCTTCACCGTTAATGGCAGCCCCTCAAGGGATGACGAAGGCCCTGAATCTAGTGAGCCGTATTCCGTCGCAATCAATTCCGTACGAGGCAGGGCGTATGAGGCATTTGTTGTGTTGGTAGAGAACGACGGAAAGACACTAAGGGAAGATGTGAAGCCTGTATATCGAGCGATACTTTGTGACGAATCCCTTGCGGTGAGGTTCGTCATTGGTCGCTATCTAGCCTCGTTTTATTTTCGTGACATTGATTTCGTTCGGGGTCTTTTTGCTGAAATCTTTCCTAAAGATGACTCAGAGAAAAAGGATATTTATCTCGCAAGTTGGGAGGGCTATCTTTCCAACGTTCTATACCAGAAGCTATTTATTGATCTCGGAAGCTTCTATGATCATGCGATAGCGCTGAGTCCCTCTGAATATACGAAGAGAAAATACTCAACCGGATTGGATGAGGCTCTAGGCGTGCATCTTGCGCTTGCATTTATCTACTTCGGGTTGGATATTGAAAATGATCCTTTGCTTGTTAAATTTTGGAGCATCGAGAATCCAAAAAGGCATCAGGAGTTTATATCGTTTATCGGTCGTACATGTTTGACTCAAGATGGTGCCGGGGACAGGTGGTTTAAAGAGAATAAGGTCGATAAAGAAAGACTGATAGCGTTTTGGAGCTGGGCGGTGGGGCATGTTACTGAGCCTGAAGCCTTGTCTGGTTTCGGTTTCTGGGTGAATCAGGATCACGAGATTCTGGATGACAGTTTTGTTGCAGAGAAGATGGCGGAGACACTCAAGAAATCAAATGGTGAAATAGATTGGGACTACGGTCTCTTGAGACGATTGCCGGCGCTTGCTGCAAAAAATAGTGATTCGACATTGGAGATCATTGAACATCTTCTGTTGGGTAACGATGGTAGGCTTAACCCAAATCGGCGTGTTCCATTCTTTAGTCTCGATGGAGAAATAAGAGAATCTCTTGGTGTAATTTATGACGGCAGTGATGCTGCAATGAAAGTAAGGGTTTCCGATCTGATTAGCAGACTTATTACAGAAGGTAGCAGCATGTTCTGGGGGTTGAAGGAGGTGATAAAGGAGGCTTAATCGGAGGTTAAACCGGTCGCCCCTGCAGAGATGTAGAGCGATCAGTACCTATCCACCTTCCTCCTTGTCACCATACTGAATGGGCTACATTATGAGGTATCTATGGAAAGGAATATTGATTTAACGGGGGTCGCTAAGGATATCGTGGCGTTTCGGGATGAGAGAGATTGGAAGCAATTTCATAATTTGAAGGATTTGGCGATTTCGTTGGTGTTAGAAGCGGGGGAGGTACTTGAGCATTTTCAGTGGAAGAATGCGGAGGAAATGGCTGCACATGTGCAGTCGCATAAGGAGGATGTGGCGGATGAGCTTTCTGATACGCTGTATTGGATTTTGCTCATGGCAAATGATCTGAATATCGATCTTGTTGCTGCGTTGGAGAAGAAGATGGAAAAGAATCGCGCGAAGTATCCGGCGGATAAGGCGAAGGGGAACCATAAGAAATACACAGAACTTTAAATATGTTAGACATTAAGACTTTTCCATTTTCAGAAAGCGGCATCCAGCAAATGCGAAAGTCGCCAAATGCAATCGATTGGCCGATTGTGTATTTGATTGAAAACGGGAAGGATTTATATGTTGGCGAGACAATTCACGCGAGCGCGCGAACAAAGCAGCATCTTGAAAACCCAGAACGTAAAACATTGAAAACGATTCATGTCATTTCTGATGATGAATTTAATAAATCAGCAACTCTAGATGCAGAATCTTCGCTCATAGAATACTTTGCGGCTGATGGAAAGTATTCTCTTCAGAATGGGAATGGTGGATTACAAAATCACGACTATTTTGATCGTGAAAAATACCAAGCAAAGTTTGAGGTTCTTTGGGAGAAGTTGCGAGAAATGCATATTGCGCAACATAGTCTTTTTCATATCCGTAATACTGATCTTTTTAAATATTCTCCGTACAAAACGCTTACAGATGATCAATACTTCTTGGCAACGTATCTTCTCGCCGATCTGACTGCGGATGTTGAGCGGAGATATCTTATTCATGGTGGTCCTGGAACGGGGAAAACGATTCTTGCAATCTATATTGTTAAGCAGCTCGTCGAACAAGGAAAAAAGAATGTTGCACTGGTCATTGCGATGACTTCGTTGCGGAATACGCTAAAGAAAGTTTTTCGAGCAGTTCCTGGCCTCCGGTCAGACATGGTCATTGGACCAAATGATGTAACAAAGCGTCACTACGATACGTTGATTGTTGATGAAGCTCACAGGCTTCGTCGAAGGAGAAATATCCCAAATTATGCATCGTTTGATCAGACCAATAAGCGATTTGGATTAGGTACTGAAGGAACAGAATTGGATTGGATTTCTCGTTCCGCAAAACAAGTCATTTTGTTTTTTGATGAAAATCAATCGGTTCGACCGTCAGATATTCCTGTTGAAGTTATAAAGAGCTCAGCAGAGACGCATTTCCGTTTAAGCGCACAAATTCGAGTGCAGGGCGGAGAGGAGTACATACATTTTGTTGATAATATTCTTGAGGTAAAGCCGGCGGAATATGTGCAGGTCGCAAAATATGATTTTCAAATTTTTGAAGATATTTCTGAGATGATTCGCGAGTTGAAAGAAAAGGAAAAGATTCACGGTCTTTGTCGATTGGTCGCTGGATATGCTTGGGAGTGGGTTTCTCGGGACGATGCTAAGACGCCGGATATCATAATTGGCAATACGAAGCTTTTTTGGAATAGCACAATTCAGGACTGGGTAAACTCTCCAAATGCCATAAATGAAGTTGGATGCATCCACACAATTCAGGGATATGATTTAAATTATGCGGGAGTGATCGTTGGACCAGAAGTAACGTTTGACGCATCACGTAATTGTATAGTGATTAAGAAAGAAGAATATCGTGATGCCAACGGGTATCGTGGAATCGTAGATCAAGAAGAATTAAAGCGATACATCATTAATATTTACAAAACATTATTGACTCGGGGGATTCTGGGAACGTATGTCTATATCGTTGACCCCGATCTTCGAAGGTACTTTCAATCCACCCTTCGATAAAACTATTTTTTTGAATATGCCCATTGAAACCCCAAAATTGAATCCTGCAGAAGTGAAGGTTCCTGCTGTTGAGACAGAACCGGGTTCTCGGGTGATAACAATTGCCGTGCACGCAAGGGAGCAGAAAAAGCGAGAGGCGCTTGTGGAGGAAGGTGTTGTGATTGTTGAGGAACCGGGAGCGTTGAGCCAGGAATTGGAGGATGCTCGGAGGGATCGTGAGGCGGCGGAAGCGAGGGAGCTTGCTCGGCGGGAAAAGTTTTTTGCGGATCTTGTTGCAAAGTTTCCGGAGCTGACGGATGTGCAGCGCAATGCGGTGCGTGCAACAATGGAACGGGAGAGCTCGCGAACGTGGTCTAATTATGATGGCACGGATACCACGATTAAGCGTATTTCAATCGAGGGTGACGTGTTAACTATCGTGTTTGATATTGAGGAAATGGGTATGCGCATCGACGAAAAAGTTTGCTTCTAGATGCTTCACGCCGAGCATATCCCGTACGTTCTTCGTCGCAAGCGCTTTTCGCGGGTGCTGCGGTTTGCGGTACATGCGGATGGACGGTTGGTGGTTACAGCACCAGTTCTCATCGGGAAGCGCACCATCGAAAAGATGATTGCGGAGAAGAGGGAATGGATTTTGGAGAAACTCGAGATTGCAAGAAAGAACGCGAAGCCGGTGGCGCCGAAGAGGACGAAGAAGGAGATCGCCGATGATAAAGATCGCGCATTGGCGTTGATTCGAGATCGGATCGAGCATTTCAACCTTGTGTATCGATTATCGTGGAAACGGATTGCAATACGGAATCAGAAGACGAGATGGGGGAGTTGTTCGCGGAAGGGGAATTTGAATTTCAATTATAAGATTGCATTGTTGCCGCCGCATCTTGCGGACTACATCATCGTTCACGAACTCTGCCACTTGGCGCAGATGAATCATTCGAAAAAGTTTTGGGAACTGGTTGCGCAGACCATTCCAGATTGGCGAGGTCGGCGAAATGAGATTCGGGAGCACGAGATTCGATTGCGATGAGTATGCCAACATGGTTCGTATACATGGTGCGCTGTGGCGATGGGAGTCTCTATACGGGGATCGCTATTGATGTTGTAAAGCGAATCGCGTTGCACAACGCGGGGAAAGGGGCGAAGTACACCAGAGCAAGATTGCCCGTGGTGCTTGTGTGGAGTGCGGCAATGAAGAGCGCGACCGATGCGCGAAAGGCGGAGGTGGATGTGAAGCGATTGTCGAAGAAAGAAAAAGAACAATTAATAGGTTTGCACGTGCGCCGTGGCTAAGGTTCCCGTCCCCGATAATTTCGGATACACTTCCTTCGCTATGAAAGACTTTGTTCTCTCCAACCAGCACGCCTCGCCGAATCTTCATATTGACTATCAGGCGGAGTTGAATGAGGAGCAGTATCGCGTGGTTTCTGGCGGTGGTGGGCCGATGCTGGTACTTGCGGGTGCGGGGAGTGGAAAAACGAGAACCATTACCTATCGTGTGGCGTGGTTGCTCGAACACGGTACGCCAGTGGAGAACATGTTGTTGCTCACGTTTACGAACAAAGCGGCAAAAGAAATGATGGCGCGCGTGGAAGGATTGCTTCGCGCATATCCAACAGGATTGTGGTCTGGAACCTTTCACTCCATCGCAAACCGCATGTTGCGCATGTACGGCGCGTACACTGGCTTCGGGAGCGATTTTTCCATTTTGGACGAGGAAGATGCGAACGATTTGATGAAGATGTGTATCAAGGAGCTGAAGATCGACACGAAGGGGCGACGATTCCCGAGTGTTGGAGTGTTGCGCGGACTCTTGTCGTACGCCAACAACGCTCGTCGATCGCTTCAGTCGGTGCTGAACGACCGCGCAGAACATTTCGCGGGAATTCTTCACGAGGTGACGGCGGTTGCAGAGCGATACGCATCCGCAAAACGCACAGCGAAGGCGATGGACTTTGATGATCTCTTGCTCGAGCTCCTCAAGCTTCTTCGTGAAAACGAATCCGTTCGCACGCAATTGGCCAATCGTTTTCAATTCGTGCTCGTGGATGAGTTCCAGGACACGAACATTATTCAGTCCGACATCGTCGATCTTCTTTCGTCCGGCCATCGGAATCTTCTCGTTGTTGGCGACGACGCACAGAGTATTTACTCCTTCCGCGCCGCAGAAATTAGGAACATTCTTGATTTTCAGAAACGGTATCCGGATGCGCAATCGTATCGATTGGTGATGAATTATCGCTCCACGCCGGAGATTCTTGCGGTTGCGAACGCTGTCATCTCGAATAACAGCGAGCAGTTCGCGAAAGAACTGGTGTCGGCCAAGTCTTCTGGAGAAAAGCCAAACATTGTTCCGGCGAACGATGCACGAGAAGAAGCGCAGTATGTTGTTGAACAGATTTTGAAGCTGATCGATGAGGGAATCGAGCTCCAGGGAATCGCGGTGCTGTTCCGTGCAGCGTTTCACTCGCAAGCTCTGGAATTCGAGCTGATGAAGCGGGGGATTGCGTACGAATATCGTGGCGGAATGAAGTTTTTTGAACGCGCCCACATCAAGGATGCCGTTGCGCATCTTCGGCTGCTTCGAAACGGTCACGACCTTGTTGCATGGGCCAGAGCGCTGCAGATTCAACCTGGTCTTGGCATTACCACAAGCCAGAAGATTGCGGAAACGATGAGTCAGTACGACTCTGCCCGCGATGCCATTGAGGCGCCGATGAAACTTTCTCCTCGGGTACAGTCTGGATTTGCCGGAACACGATCGATTCTCCGCATGATGTTTGCTGCACCGCTGCCGTCGGAGGCTGTGCGCGCATTTGCAAATCACGAATCGTACCGGCTGTATCTTGAAGCCGAATATCCGAATGCGCGTGAACGGGTTGAAGACTTGGATCAGCTCGCGGTGTTTGCGGAGCAGTATCGCGATCTTGGTGCATTCTTAGACGCGATGACGTTGGCTGGCGATTTCGCGGGAAGGATCGATGATGCGGAATCGGGAGCCCGTGAAGAGTCCGATCGAAACAAACTTATCTTGTCGACGATTCACCAGGCGAAGGGACTGGAGTGGGATGCGGTGTTCGTACTGCACTGTGCGCAAGGAACGTTCCCGAGTGATCGAAGCATGGGGCAGTCGCGGGAAATCGAAGAAGAGCGACGACTGTTCTACGTTGCGGCGACGCGAGCGCGGTCGAAGCTATATTTCACGTATCCAATGACGACCGGGTATGAATCGGTTGAGCTTCGTCAGCAGTCCATGTTTCTTGATGAGATTCCGTTCGGCATGGCGGAAACCGTGCGTTTACGTCGCGCAATGCCAGCTTGGAGCATGTCGTCGTCGTACAGTACGCCAACCTCGTCTCGCCATCGTGCGCACGACGAGTTTGAAGAGCCCACAATCGTTCTCGACGACATGGGGGAGAAAATGGTAAAAAAGAGTGCACCTGGTTCGTTTCTCGGCGATCATTAATTTTTCCGTCATCCCCGCGTAGGCGGGGATCCAGTATCATTGCAAGCTGGTGGCTCGGATATACATTCTTTTGCACTCCGCGCGAATCCCCGACGCTGCAACGTCTCGTTTGCACTCGACTGCAGCTGAGGGGCGCGTGCTCGTTGGAAGAATGTATCCTCTCCACTGGCGCTCGCGATGTCAGTCTCACTCGCCCAATTTGCTCAAGGGTAATCCCGATCGCCCAAGCGCAGCGATCGCTCATCTTTCCTCTCCACTATGTCCAATCACGACTACGCACAGCGTTCGATGGATGCGCATAAGCTTCATGCCGGGAAATGGGCTATTACAAGCGTGATGCCGCTCGAAACTGCGGACGATTTGAGTATTGCGTACACGCCTGGAGTTGCTGCGCCGTGTTTGGCAATTGCGGCGGATCCGTTGGCTGCATATGATTTGACGATGAAAGGGCGCGCTGTTGCTGTTGTATCCGACGGATCGTCCGTGCTCGGGCTTGGCAACATTGGCCCGATGGCGGGATTGCCAGTAATGGAAGGGAAAGCGGTATTGTATAAAAAGTACGCAAACATTGATGCGGTGCCGATCGTCCTTGCAAGTCAGAATGCGGACGAAATTATCGAGGCCGTGCGCATGATTGCACCAACATTTGGTGGAATTCATTTGGAAGACATTGCCGCACCGGCATGTTTCGAAATTGAACAGCGGTTGAGCGAGATGCTCGACATCCCAGTCATGCACGACGATCAGCACGCAACAGCAATCGTTGCGCTTGCGGGGTTGATGAACGCGGCGAAAGTTGTTGGTCGATCGTTGGAATCCATGAACGTTGTGGTGAACGGTGCCGGTGCCGCGGGAATCGCTATCACATATCTGTTTATCGATGCCGGGGTTGCCAATGTGATTCTCGTCGATTCTAAGGGCGTTATTGGTCATCATCGATCTGACCTTTCGGGCCAGAAAGCGATCCTCGTTGCATTAACAAACACATATGGAGTGCAGGGCGGGCTCGCAGAAGCAATGCAGGGAACAGACGTGTTTGTTGGCGTAAGCAAGCCGAATCTTGTCTCGCAAGACATGGTGAAGTCTATGGCGCCAAATCCAATCATCTTCGCGCTCGCAAATCCGGTTCCAGAAATTGCGTACGACGACGCGAAGGCTGCCGGTGCTGCTGTCATCGCCACCGGGCGTAGTGATTATCCAAATCAAATCAACAATGTCCTTGTGTATCCAGGATTGTTCCGCGGATTGCTCAATCGCCGAGCAAGTAAGCTGACGAGTGTCATGAAAATTGCTGCCGCAACGGCGTTGGCGGGTATGGTTCCAGAACCAACGGCAGAGAATATCATTCCAAGGATTATTGAGACGAATCCAGCGGAGGCAATTGCGAAAGCCATCGAAAGCGTATGAGACAGCAAAGCTTCAGGCATCGTGGTGCGAAAAGCTCCGGAATCGGGGGAAGTATTTTGCTGATTATCGCAGCAGTGGTTGGAGTATTTGTGGTGTATCAACTTATTCTGTGGTTCCGTTCGAGTAGTGCAAAGACGATCGCGAACGATGTGGTTACCGCGGCGGTTGATACGGTTGATGCAAAAGCATCTTTGACGACGTCACTTAACAGTACTGCAGTGCTGAAGGTATCCGATGGGTCGTCGGCTGGAACTGTTGTGCGTTCGGGAACGGTAGAGGTGCCGTCGTACAGTCTTGTAGCGAATCTTGTTGCCCTTGCTCCAGATACGATGTACGAGGCATGGCTTGTGAAGGATGGCCTTGCCGACGTGAAGAGTGTTGGAGCGTTGAACCCACGTGCGGACGGAAGTTGGGCCGCAACATTTAGCGCGAAAGATCCGTTGGACTATCCAACGATCGTCATCATGCTCGAGCCGAATGATGGGGATGCTGAGCCATCGGGGAACCGTATTGCTGAAGGAAGATTTGAATAATTACTGCCTATGACTATCGGTGTTCTGGGGGCTGGATACGTGGGGCTGGCAACAGCAGCGAGTTTTGCAGCGCGTGGCTTTGCGGTGGTGTGCGCCGACATCGACGAGAAGAAGATCGCGAAACTTCAGATTGGCGAGCTTCCATTTTTTGAGGAGGGAATGGGCGACGTGTTCGCGACGGCATCGACTCCCGTGACTTTTACTACCAATCTCGAGAGCGCGTGTCTGTGCGATATAGTCTTTTGCTGCGTGGGAACGCCGAGCGCAGCTGACGGATCGGCGGATCTTTCGTTTGTGCGATCGGTCGCAAAAACCTGCGCCGACATCGCGCCAAATGCAGTATTTGTTCTGAAGTCGACGGTTCCTCCGGGAACGTCGAGGTCGATTTCAGAATTTGTAGACGGAAAACTGCGTATTGCGGCAAATCCAGAATTTTTACGCGAAGGAAACGCAGTGCAAGACGCGCTGAATCCAACACGAGTGGTCATTGGGGCTGATGACGAATCGGTTTCATTGATTCTTGCCGATCTGTACAAGGATGTTGGTGCACCAATTGTTTCCACAAACACGGTGACTGCCGAGATGATTAAGTACGCGTCGAATAGCTTCCTCGCGACGAAGATCAGTTTTATTAACGACATCGCGAACCTCTGCGATGTGATTGGTGCCGATGTGCAATCTGTTGCAACAGGCATGGGGCTCGACGATCGTATCGGTGCAAAGTTTTTGCAGCCTGGGCCTGGATACGGCGGGAGTTGTTTTCCTAAAGATGTGCGAGCACTGATGCATCTTGGACAATCGGTGAAGGTGCCACTGCGTATCCTTGAAGCAACAACTGCGATTAATGCGGATCGTCAGCGATTGCCGTACCGTCAGCTTGTCGAGCATCTTGTGGATTTGAAAGGAAAGCGTATCGCTGTGTGGGGGCTTGCGTTTAAGCCGGGTACCGATGATGTCCGCGACGCTCCTGCACTCGGATTGTTGCGCCGGTGTATGGCGGACGAGGCAGACCTCGTTGCTTTTGATCCATTGGTTCGATCGCTCCCATCAGAATTCGGTGAAGTCGAGATGGCATCAAGCGCAGCTGATTCGCTCCGTGGAGCTGATGCAGTGGTGATTATGACCGATTGGCCCGAATTTTCCGCCGTTGAGCGTGTCGAGATTCTGAAAACTCTGCGAGGGGACTGTGTAATCGACCCACGATACGTTCTTCGATGAGGTATAATGAGGTCGTCTATGGCGCTGCTTCGTAGGTCCTCTTCAAAATCCTCGGGAGACAAATGTCGTTTTCCATTAAGCGATCAAGAACGCGCCCAAAGCGAGCAGAGCGGGCTTGTTCCTCATGCATCAGAAATTACCTGGCGCGTGTTTCGGATCATGGCAGAAATTGTTGAAGGGTTTCAGCTGCTCACGCGAACTACGCGTGAGGTTTCCGTATTTGGCTCGTCGCGATGTGCGCCGTCGAGCCATTGGTACAAAGAGTCGTATGCACTCGGAGTATTGTTGGGAAAGAATGGTTTCACTGTTGTGACTGGCGGAGGCCCAGGCATCATGGAGGCGGCGAATAAGGGCGCTTTTGAAAACGGGGCGCAATCGGTAGGCTTGAATATTGAGCTTTCTCATGAGCAACGACTGAATCCGTACGTTACGCTTTCGCACGGCTTTCATTACTTCTTTACGCGAAAAGTGATGCTTGTGGCGGCGGCGCAGGCGTATGTTGTGTTCCCTGGAGGTTTTGGAACATTGGATGAGCTTTTTGAGCTGTTAACATTGGTCCAAACGGGGAAATCGAGCAAAATGCCCATTGTGCTCGTGGGAAAGGATCATTGGGCGCCGCTGATTGCTTGGCTCGAGAGTAGCGTGTACGGTACGCAGGACGCTATTGATCCGGGCGACTTGCGCCTATTTACTGTGGTAGACTCCGCAAACGAAGCATTCGATATTGTTTCCAAATCCCCAGAGCGCCACCTATTCTAGACGATTATGTACGAACGATTAGCGAAACTTGCGTCCGGTTTGAAGCATCGCGAAAGCGTTGTTGCTGCGGCAAATGGTGAAGAGACTATCGAGGTGAGCGTTCCTGCGTCTACCGCGGCATCCATTTACGAGAAAGTTCGCAATACACTCGATTATCAAGAGGAACATCTGCTTCGTCGTAATGCTATTGAACGCATTCTTCGACGATACCGCGGGGGAGGGGAATCACCAGATCGTATGGCGAGTGAGTTGTTGAAGGAGCTTGTTTGGGCGAAGTACTTGCCGAACAAGACTATTCCATTATCGCTCGGGAACACGATCGCGATTATTTTGGGAAAGTACGAACCGTTGTTTGCGGCGGTTATGGCGGTAAAGGCGAATCGTGAGCGTTTAAATAATTGGCTTCTGGATGTTGTTGCAACAGAGGTGGAATACACCCTCGCGCCACCGATGGCCGACGAGGCAATGGCGAGTTTTATGTATGAGGAGATGCGCTCGCGTATTGATTGGGATCCAAAATTTGGATTGAGCGACGAGACGAAGGATTTGCGATTGTATACCGCGATTCACCGCACGCTTTTAAAGAGTAATGCCGCGACGCTGCGATTCCGATTGCTCACGCTCTATTACCCAACATGGGCTGGCGCGCAAGCAACATCGGCGTTGAGCGACGAGCTTGCGGCGAACATCGTTCGTGTTATTGAAACGATCGAAACAGAAATTTTCCATCCACTTACGGATCGATTGTCTCGTGTGCTTCGTCGAAAGGCGGGGATTTTCCGCGTATTGCGTGATGCGTTTATTCACGCAAAGGATTCGTCGAAATTACTCAACGACGCGGGCGCACTCGATGACGCGGTGAAAGAATCGCTCCATCATCGTACGGATGATTTCCGAATTCGTTTGCGCCGAACTGTTGTTCGAACGGTGCTCTTCTTGTTTATCACCAAGATGTTGCTCGCATTGGTGCTTGAAGTGCCTTACGATTTGTTTATTGTGCAGGACGCATCGTGGTATCCGTTGTTGGTGAACATTACGTTCCATCCGCTTTTTCTTGCGTTGATCGGTTTGACAGTGACGATCCCGGAGAAGAAGAACGTAGAAGACTACCAGGCTGCTGTTCGGGCCATCGCGGTTGGCGCGCAGCACCAGCTCCTCACGGTTCGGGTGAAGCGCGAAACGCGCGGTGCGTGGTTCAATGTCTTCTTGGTGCTGTACGCCCTGCTCTTTATTGTGGTGTTTGGCGTTATCGCGTCTATTCTTCGTGGATTCGGTTTTCATGCGTTATCGATCGGGCTTTTCGTGTTCTTCCTTTCTTTAGTCACGTTCTTCGGAATTCGTATTCGATCGTCCACCAAGGATGTGGTGGCTTCGGATGCACGAAACGGATTCATCGGCACCGCATTCGATATTGTGCTCTTGCCGATTGTTCGCGCTGGAGCATGGCTCTCGATTCGCGTGGCGAAGATTAACGTGTTCATCTATTTCTTCGACTTCATTGTGGAGGCTCCTCTGAAGGTTGCGATTGAGTTCGTCGAGAGCTGGCTGACGTTTGTGAGGGAAAAAAAGGAAGAGATTTAAGTGGTAGAATACAGGCATGAACGAACGAAGGCATCGCGTGCGGGGGTTGCGCGAAGCTGTGGCATTTGCTGCGGTGTGTTTGGTGACGTTTGTGGCAATGACGTGTATCGGTGTTGTTATTCTTTTTCGTCCTGGCGCAGACAAGCTTGGTGTGACGTTCTCGAGTTCGTATTCACAGGATTTGGATTTGGATCCCGAGGAGGTTTTTACGGCGCTCGTGAGCGACCTTGGTGCGAAACGTGTTCGCATTCCAGTGTATTGGAGCGATCAGGAAACTGCTCCCGGAGTGTACGATTTTTCTGCGCTGGATTCGTTGATGCGGATTGCTGATGCGCATGGGACAGAAGTGACGCTCGCTATTGGCATGAAGGTTCCACGGTGGCCGGAGTGTTACTTGCCACTATTTGTGAACGGTATGAACGATGAGGAACTCAATGCAGCGGTGTATCGGTATGATCAGGCGTTGATTAGTTATGCAAAGACGTATCCTGCGTTGGCGCGTTGGCAGGTGGAAAATGAGCCATTGTTCCCATATGGCAATTGTCCAAGGCCGTCGCTTGAACGTCTCACACGCGAGGTTTCTTTAGTTCGTGCGCTCGATACCGCACATCCCGTTATGCTGACTGTGAGCGGCGAACAAGAGCCATGGCTTGATGTATCCAGCATCGCAGACACGATTGGGGTAAGTATGTATCGGTTTGCGTACAACGACGTGCTTGGCGCTGTCGCGTTTCCGTACGGCCCGCTGTACTACCGTGTTCACGCCATCATTACCAAGTTTTTCGCGAAGGATGTGATTATTTCTGAGCTGCAAATGGAGCCGTGGTTTACCGACGATCCACAAAAGCCGGAATCGATGGTTGTTCCGTTTACCGTCGACGATTTCGTTGATCACATGGATTTTGTGAAACGAACGGGAATCCACGAAGTGTTGCTTTGGGGTGCGGAGTGGTGGTATTACCAGAAGGTTCATGGTGATCCTTCGCTCTGGAATATTGCAAAACAGACGTTCTCTGAGTCGAAATAATATTCTTCCGTCATCACTTTTCCTTAGTCATCCCCGCGCAGGCGGGGATCCAGAATTCATCGCGAGCTGGTGGCTCGGGTACATGTTTCTTCACTGTGCGTGAACGCCATCACGCCGTAACGTCTCGCTTGCGCTCGACTACTGCTGGATGGGTGCACTGCTCGTCGCGAAACACGCACCCTCGCCACTGGCGATCGCGATATTCATCTCACTCGCTCAATTCGCTCAAGGGTAATCCCGATCGCCCGCGCGTAGCGCTCGCTCATCCATCTTTCTATGCTCACACCAGCTCAAGAAAAACTCTTACAGCAGCTCACCACCAAGCGGGGCAGACGTGAGGCGGAAATGTTTGTGATTGAGGGAGAAAAGTTTGTTCGCGACGCTGGCGGACTGGTGGAGTTTACGTTTACGCCTGCCGATACCACGAGATTCGCGGAGTACGTTTCCACGGAAACGCCCCAGGCATTTGCTGCTGTTGCTCGTATTCCAAAAGTCACAATGAAACGGTTTGCGGAATCGGCAACAATTGTTGTGCTCGATGGCGTGCAGGATCCAGGAAATGTTGGAACCATTTTGCGTGCTGCGCTCGGATTTGGTGCGAGTGTTCTCCTTGTAGAGTCTGCGGAGGTGACGAATCCAAAGGTGGTGCGCGCATCGGCGAGTGCAATTTTGCGAACACCGTGGATGACCGTGGCCCGAGAAGACGCTGGTGCAATTATTGCATCATTTCACAGGCCAGTGTATCGGCTTGAGTTGCGCGACGGTGCGGTGCTGCCGGACGAAATTCGCATAGAGCCGTGCGTGGTTGTTGCGGGCAGCGAAGGGAAGGGAATTACGCTTCCTGTTGCGGGAACATCTGTAGCAATTCCACATAATCCAGCGCTCGAATCGCTGAACGTTGGTGTTGCAACGTCAATTATTTTGTATGAACGCTCCAAGCAAATCACCGTTTAGTGTTTTGCAGCAGCATGGCGCTGCGCGACGGGGCACCTTGAATACCATGCACGGCGTCGTAGAAACGCCGGTGTTTATGCCGATCGCCACGGCTGGTGCGTTAAAGACGTTGTTGCCAAGCGAGGTGACGAATCTTGGCGCGTCGATTATTTTGGGGAACACGTATCACCTTTTGCTTCGCCCGGGCGAAGAGGAATTGAAGAAGCTCGGCGGCGTTCGATCATTTATGCATTGGGACGGTCCGTTGCTGACGGATAGTGGGGGATACCAAGTGTTTAGTTTGTCCAAGTTGAATAAGACAGACGACGATGGCGTAACGTTTCAGTCACATATCGACGGGAGTTCGCATCGGCTTACTGCGGAACGATCGATGGAAATTCAAGATGCAATTGGTTCGTCCATTCGCATGCAGTTCGACGACGTCGCGGCAGGAAATTCGACTCGCGATCGGTACACGGAAGCGATGGAACGATCGCTCCGTTGGGCCGCGCGATCGAAGGCAAAATTTAATGAACTTGTTTCCACGACAACCCTCCCCCTTACGAAGGGGGAGTTGGAGGGGGTCCGACCATTACTCTTTGGCATCATCCAAGGTGGCACACACCTCGATCTTCGCGCGCGATCGCTTCAGGGCCTTACTGATATCGGCTTTGATGGATACGCGATTGGCGGACTTTCTGTTGGCGAATCGCGTGAGGACGCATTTCGTATTGTGCGATCGTTGGCAAAAGAAATGCCAACGGATCGGCCACGATATTTTATGGGCGGTGGAATGCCAGAAGAAATTGTTGCGTATGTTTCGTTTGGTGTGGACATGTTCGATTGTGTGTTGCCTACACGCAACGCTCGGCACGGATCGTTGTTTGTCTGGAAGGGAAATCCAAAGGATGCAGTTCGCGAGGCGTTTACTCGGGCAATGGACGGCGCGGCAGATTTTCGTATCGCGGAAGCGTTGTACGAAAAGATCCAAATCACGAACGAACGATTTACTGCCGACGAAACACCGATTGATTTCTGGAATGACGCTGAAACGTCAAAAACGTTTTCTCGGGCGTATCTGCGTCATCTTTTTAAAACCGGTGAAACGCTCGGACTTCGGCTGGCAACACTGCAAAATCTGGGCTTTTATCTGAGAATGATGGAGGAACTTCGTGAATGCACAGCGAATCCCTTGTGAAAACTCTGAATTTTGCCTAGAATGCTCGCACTATGAATCGTACCGCGATTGGTGCATTTTTCCTTGTAGTGTTCGCTGTAGGCGCCGGTGTCCTGTCCTTTCCGAAAGAATGGAATGGTGCAATGGCTGCAATGAAGGACAAGGTAGGTTTTCACCTTCCGTATGTTCCGGAAAACGACTTTACCCTTGGTTTAGACCTGAAGGGCGGTGCACACTTGGTGTATGAGGCCGACATGTCGTCCATCGACGAAGCTGAACGCGAAACCGCGCTTGGTGGAGTGCGCGATGTGGTGGAACGTCGTGTGAACGCATTCGGTGTTGCAGAACCAATTGTCCAAACGAACATCGCCGACGGTCACTACCGTGTGTTGGTGGATCTTCCTGGCGTTACCGACGTGAAAGATGCAATTGCGCAGATTGGTGAAACGCCGGTGCTGGCCTTCCGTACGCCAATTACCGACGTGAGCACCACGCCAACTGCTGAACAGCAGCAGCAAATTGACGACGCGCAGAAGACTGAGCGTGTTGCTGCGCTTGCGGTGATGGATCGCGCACTTGCCGGCGAAGACTTTGCAGCGCTCGCAAAAGAATATTCCATTGATGCAACCACTAAGGATATCGGCGGATATGTTGGGTTTGTTGTTGCCGACGACGCAGAATACGACGGGCTTGTGACACAGTTCGAAAAGGGCCGTACGAAGTTCGGTGTCGTCAATGGCTTGTACGAAGGCACAAGCACAATGCATATCGTGAAGTACATCAGCAAGAAAACAGAATCTGAGCCACGGATCTCACACATTCTCATTTGTTACGCTGGCGCTCCAAGCTGTACGCAGTCACGAACAAAGGAAGAGGCACTCGCGCTTGCAACACAGCTTCAGGCAGAAGCAACAACAAAAAACTTTGCTGATTTGGCAAAAACGAATTCCGACGATGGTGGGAGCAAGGATGTTGGCGGAGACGTTGGATATGTTACGCGAGGCAAAATGGTGAAGCCATTTGAAGACGCCGCATATGCAACGCGCGATACCAAAATTTCCGCTGTGGTGGAATCAGAATATGGTTATCATATTTTGTATCGTGTCGGTTCCCGTCCATCACGTAGCTACGAAATTGCGCAGATCGAAATGCCTTGGACGACCGCATCTGACATTTTGACGGTGGATCCTTGGAAGAATACAGAACTTTCTGGAAAGGATGTGAAGCACGCATCGGTGGCGTTCGATCAGACTACTGGTGCGCCGTACATCGTGCTCGATTTCAATGAAAACGGTACGCAACTGTTCGGTGAACTCACAAAAGATAATGTTGGAAAAGTCATCGGCATTTTCTTGGACGGTCAGCCAATCACCACGCCTGTTGTTCAAGAGCCAATCTACGGCGGTCAGGCTTCTATCACTGGAAGCTTCACTATCGCTGAGGCGAAGCTGCTTGCACAGCGGTTGAACGCTGGAGCATTGCCAGTGCCAATTTCGGTGGTCAGCCAGCAGACTATTGGTCCAGCGCTTGGAACTGCATCGCTTGATCTGAGCGTGAAAGCGGGCCTCATCGGGTTCCTTCTTGTTGCGCTGTTCGTGATTGGATACTACCGCCTTCCTGGCGTGGTCGCCGTTGGTGCTCTTGGCGTATACGCCTTGATCAACTTGGCGCTCTTCAAGATTCTCGGCGTTACCATCACCTTGTCTGGTATTGCTGGATTCATCTTCTCCCTGGGTATTGCGGTGGACGCGAACGTGCTCATCTTTGAGCGCCTGAAGGAAGAGCTTCGCAATGGTCGCGATCTCCCAACGGCAATGGAGGAAGCCTTCCGCCGTGCATGGCCTTCGATTCGCGACGGTAACGCAACGACGCTTATCGCGACCGGAATTCTGTACACGATGACATCTGGTTCGGTTCGTGGATTCGCGCTCACCTTGGCGCTTGGTGTGTTCGTGTCGTTGTTCTGCGCGTTCGTGGTGTCGCGCTTTGTTCTTCGTCGTCTTGCGCGTATGCCAAAACTGCGAAAGTCGTTCTTCTTCCTTGGTCTCTAATCCTATGAAACTCTCCTTAAACGTTATCGGCCGTTCAAAACTGTGGTTGGCGATCTCTGGCGGCATCATTGTTGCTGCGTTCATTGCGCTGTTCACATACGGACTGAATTTCGGCATTGATTTCACCGGTGGAAGCTTACTTCAGGTGAACGCGCCGACTGCAACGGTTGAGTTGTTGCGCGACGCAGTAACGACTGCGGGATTTGAGCCTGTGGTTCAGCAAGGTGAGGGTGACGCGTACTTTGTTCGTCTTGCACCAGTGACAGAAGAGCAACACCAAACTATTCTCACCGCGGTGAAATCGGTTTCTCCTGATGCAACGGAAATCCGTTTCGATACCGTTGGTCCGGTGATCGGCGGCGAGCTTGAGAATGCTTCGTTGAAGGCAACCGCATTGATGCTCCTTCTCATTACACTCTACGTTGCTTGGGCATTCCGCAAAGTGACCCGTCCAGTTGCGTCGTGGAAATACGGCGTGGTTACGATGATCGCGGCGTTTCACGACGTGATTATTCCGCTCGGCGTGTTCGCGATTCTTGGTCATTACTTTGGATACCAGGTGGATATGGCCTTCGTCGCGGCAGTGCTGACGATTCTCGGATACTCCATTAACGACACCATCGTGGTTCTGGACCGAACGCGTGAGAACCTTATCCGTCATCGTCATGGCGATGCGTCGTTCGGCGACATTGTGAATAAGAGTGTTTTGGAAACTATCGCGCGTTCATTGAACACCACATTCGCAACGCTGCTCCCACTTCTCGCGGTATTCATTGTTGGCGGATCAACCACTCGTCCATTCGTTCTCGCGCTCATCATCGGTATGCTTTCCGGAGCATATTCATCTATCTTCGTCGCAAGCCCACTGCTCGTGGAATGGGAGAAATGGAGAGCGCATCGGACCTAAAAATTCCTCAGAATCAAAGCGAGCTCGAAAGGGCTCGTTTTGATTTGGTAACCTTTACATCGCGAGCTGGTGGCTCGGATACATTCTTCTGCACTCCGCGCGAATCCCCTACGCTGCGACGTCTCGCTGATGCTCGACTGCAGCTGTGGGGCGGCGTGCTCGTTGGAAGAATGTATCCTCACCACTGGCGTTCGCGATGACTCGGTTCGACTTGGAGCGGCGTGCTATAATTCAACGGACAGGACTTCCTTATTTGAGGCTAGTTTCGATGAACGAGGAGCAAAGATCGCGAGGCGTACTTCACGGTACGTTGAGCGATTTTGCGACGAAGTGAGTCGAAAATAGACCAAATGAGGAAGTGCTAAAGGACTTTATCGCCTATGATTGGCATCGCCATCCACCTCCCAAACGCTGTCGTGCACTACCTGAATGTCACGCCTTTTCCTCTCATGATGACGCAGGCATTGCTGCTCGTGGGTTGGGTTCCAATTCTTGGCGTGATTATTTGGGGTTTAACGCACATCTGGTTGGATTTTAAGCAAGGAATTTACAGCAAGTCCTTAAAATGGGTGCTTCTTGAGGTGAATGTTCCGCAGGACGCGATCAATACGCCAAAAGGCATGGAGAACTTCTTCATGAACCTTTCAGGTGTGAAATCTGGCATTACCTGGCGCGAAATTTGGCTGCTTGGAAAAGAGCAGGCGTCGTTTAGTTTTGAAATCGTCAGCAACGAAGGGCGCATTCAGTTCCTCATCCGCACGATTGATAAATACCGTGATTTGGTTGAAGCGGCATTGTACGCACAGTATCCAGAAGCACAGTTCACGGAAGTTCCTGACTACGTCATGCAAATTCCAAAGGAATATCCAAACAATGAATACGACGTGTTTGGCGGTGAATTGGCGTTGTCGAATAAGTCGTATTTTCCAATCCGTACGTTCGAAGATTTTGAGCATCAGGGTGAGAAAGATTTTCGATTCAAGGATCCATTGCTGCCAATCATCGAAATGATGGGGAAAATGCGAGAGAAAGAGCACTACTGGATCCAGTTTGTTATTCGTCCGCCAGAGGATCAGCATTGGACGAAAGATGGTATCGCCTACTTGAACAAGATGATGGGCAAGGAGGAGAAGCATAAGCCGGGGTTCATGGATTCTTTGTCGGAGAACGCGCTGTGGCTTCCAAAGGGTATCGCGTCGCAGTTGATTGGTTTTGGTGGCGCTCCGGGCGACCATAAGGAAGAAAAGAAGGACGACTTCCGTATGTTCCGCATGACGCCGCAGGAACGATTGATGCTCGATGCTGTGGCAGAAAAGATTTCCAAAGTTGGCTGGAAAACAAAGATTCGTTACTTATATGCCGGTCCAAAAACTGCGTTCCGTAAGGGATTGATGGCGAGTTCTATGAAGGGCATGTGGGCAGTATTTACGAACCAGAATCTCAATGGATTAAGTTTGCACGGTCCTGCCGTGCCAAAGGACGATTACTTCTGGCAAGCATGGCAGATGCCGCAGAAACAAAAGAACCTTGTTTCTCGATTCCAGCGTCGTAGTGGTGGCGAAGGTGGAAGTTGGCAAATGTTGAATACCGTGGAGCTCGCAACGCTCTTTCACTTCCCAGCGGCAGATGCGCGTACGCCGGTGCTTTCTACCACCGGAGCCCGTCGTGCTGAAGCGCCAAGTACATTGCAGGTCGCGATGCACGACGAACCGCAGCTTCAGAATTGGAAGCTTCAGAATGCGGATGCCAAGGAAGAAGAGCGCGTCCAAAGTCTTCCTATTGCTCCGCTCAGCGTTCCAACGCCAGTGTCTCCTACTGAACATACGTTGCCGCATGAGCCCGACGATGTTCCGCCGAATCTCCCGATGTAATTCGCTATGCGCTACGAACACGACCACGAGAAGGACATTGTCTATTTTGGCCAAACCAACTTCCGCAATCAAATGCGGAGGTTTGGCATTAAAACCGATGATCGCCGTCGCCACATGTACATTGTGGGAAAAACGGGTATGGGAAAAACGGTACTTCTCGAAAACATGATTCTTGCGGATATTTACGCTGGCCACGGCTGTGCGTACATCGATCCGCACGGAGACACAGTTCAAAAGATTCTCGACTATATTCCATCGTGGCGCATTAACGACGTGGTGTATTTCAATCCAGCGGACGGTGATTTTCCTGTTGCGTTCAACATGTTGGAGAAAACGGAGGGTTGGGAGAACGTAAAGGATTACAACGCAAAGGTCATGTATGGGCTTCTTTCGATTTTTAAGAAGGTGTGGGAGAACGTGTGGAGTGCCCGCATGGAATACATTCTGCAGTACACGATTCTTGCGTTGCTTGATACTCCAGGCACGACGCTGCTTGGTATCAACCGCATGCTGTCCGATAAGGAATATCGCACAGAGATCGTCCAAAACGTGAAGGATCCAATGGTTCAGGCATTTTGGTTGAAGGAATTTGCGCAGTACGACGTAAAATTTGCCGCAGAGGCTTCCGCGCCAATTCAAAACAAGGTTGGTCAATTTCTCGCATCAACGATGATGCGAAACATTGTTGCGCAATCAAAATCGTCGTTCAACTTCCGCGAAGTGATGGATGGACAGAGGATTCTGCTCATCAACCTGTCGAAAGGTCAGATTGGTGAGGACGCGATGCGTATTCTTGGTGGTATGTTGATTACAAAAATCTACATGTCTGCCATGGAACGCGTGAATATTCGCGACGAAAACGAGCGCGTAGATTTTTATTTGTACGTTGATGAATTCCAGAACTTTGCCACGGAATCGTTTGCGGACATTTTGTCAGAAGCTCGAAAATATCGTCTCAATCTCATTATCGCCCATCAGTACATCGCTCAGCTTGATAGCATGACGTCTACCGCAGTTCGGGATGCGGTGTTCGGTAACGTCGGAACAATGATTACGTTCCGTATTGGTGCGAAGGATGCAGAATTCTTGGAAAGTGAGTTCATGCCTCGATTCACGCCAGAGGATCTTATCAACCTTGCAAAGTGGAATATCTATTTGAAACTGATGATTGATGGTGTGAGTAGCCAGCCGTTCTCTGCAGCGACGCTTCCGCCAATCGGTCAGCGAACGGGAAGTGAGGAAAAGGTCATCGAACAATCACGTGAACGATTTGGTGGAAATCGGAAGATGATTGAGGAACATGTGATGACATGGAGCGGATTTAATCCAGATCTCGATGTTGGCGAAGCGTTTGCAAAGGTTGCTGCAGAAAAGAAAGAAGCGAAGAAGGCCCGATTCGCTCACGAGTACACCTGTGCTCGTTGTGGAAAATTATTTACGTTGCCAGTGGAGCTTGATAAGAGCCGTCCAATCTACTGCGACGATTGTCATGCCCTCATGGTGGAAGAGCGGAAGAAGAAGGGATCATCGAAGCCACCGCAAGGAAAGCAATACCCACCTGAGCCACCGAAGATATCGGCGAGCGAAATGGTTGTTATTCCCACGCCTGGAGAGGCATTACTAGAATCGTTACCGCCGCGACCCGAGGCTCCGCCGGCTCCTGAGGCTCTCGTCGCCGATCGCACCGAACTCAAAAGTACACCGAACGACGGCCATACGCATAAGCTTGTTCCTGTCGTTCCTCCTGCGCCCCGACCACAGCCTGCGCCGTCGATTCCTCGGTCTGCAGCTTCGGCGCCAACCGTGCCTACTGCAGAGGGTCAGCCGGCAAAGAAAAAGCGTCGTCGAAAAAAGAAGTCGTCTGGACTTGGTTCATCGATGTCGCCAATCCCGGTGCCTGTGCCAAAGCCAGCACAAGATCCTGTTGCTGCGGCGATGTCTGCCGGACCGGTTCCAACCCCTGTCGCTCCTGGCGAGCGAATCAGTTTCGATTCATAATTCTCTTGTATGGCGGTGATTTCCGCACTCGTTCTTGGGCTTGTTGAGGGAATCACCGAGTTCTTGCCCGTGTCATCGACCGGTCATCTCATTCTCTTCAACGAATGGTTTTCGTTCGCGCCGGAGTTTACGAAGATGTTCGATATTGTGATTCAGCTTGGGGCGATTCTTGCGGTGCTCGTGGTTTTTTCGAAGCGGGTACTTCCTCGAACGCCATCGAATCTGAAACTCTGGAAACGGTTTACGGTCTCGGTAATTCCAGCGCTTGTTATTGGAGCTTTGTTCGGATCAGCGATCCAGAAGGCACTGTTCAATCCAACGGTTGTTGCGATTGCGCTTATTGTTGGCGGCGTATTTTTGCTGGTCGCTGAGCGCTTTCGTCCAAAGCAGACAATTACTGATCTTGGACAGATGAGTTACGGAAAAGCGTTTGCGATTGGTTGTATTCAGTGCTTCGCCTTCATTCCGGGAACTTCGCGATCTGCCGCGACCATCATTGGCGCGATGTTTCTTGGAGCTTCAAGAACCGCGGCAACGGAATACTCGTTTTTTCTTGCGGTGCCGACCATTGCGGCAGCATCGGCGTATTCTTTATTGAAGACTCCAGTCACGCTGAGCGGAAATGATTTCGCCATACTCACGATCGGATTCGTGACTGCATTCGCCTCCGCTCTCGTCGTTATTCGATTATTTCTCCAATATATTCGGAATAAAACATTCGCTCCGTTCGCATATTACCGAATTGTGCTTGGCATCGTCGTCCTGATCTTCTTTGCCCGATAGTTCATTTTCGAGTACCGTAGCCGCGTATGTCTACCCCCGTTGTTCGCGAATCTGCAGTCTGGAGCGATATCGCGCTCTTGGATTCTGGAAATTTTGAAAAGTGCGAACGCTACGGCGATATTGTGATGGTACGTCCAGAACCGCAGGCGCTGTGGGATGTTGGGAATCCTTCAGTGTGGCAGTCTGCGCATTTGGCGTATAAGCGCCAAGGCCGCGAAGGGGAATGGACTATTCATAAATCCGTTCCAGAATCGTGGAACGTTTCGTGGGAAAATCTTACGTTCCGCATTCGTCCAACGTCGTTTAAGCACACGGGGCTTTTTCCAGAACAGGCGAGCAACTGGAAGTGGATTCGTGAGAACGTGAAGCCCGGAATGACGGTGTTGAATCTTTTTGGGTACACCGGTGGTGCAACATTGGCCGCGGCAAGCGTCGGCGCTGACGTAACGCATTGTGATGCGAGCAAGCCGGTGGTAACGTGGGGCAAGGAGAATGCCGAGCTCTCTGGACTCGGTGCTGCACCGATTCGATGGATCGTCGACGATGTACAAAAGTTCGTTTCGCGTGAGATTCGAAGAGGAAATTTTTACGACGTCATCATGCTTGACCCGCCGGCATTTGGTCGCGGGCCAGAAGGGGAGCTTTGGCAGTTTGAAGAGCATCTGCCAGCGTTGCTTGCAGACTGTGCGAAGTTATTGAAGCCAGAATCCGGGATGCTTTTGCTTAATGCGTATTCTCTGGGGTTCCCAGCGTTAGCTCTCGAAAATCTCGTTCGCACGACGATGCCGTTTGTGAAGAATATTGCCGCGGTCGAATTAACTTTAAAAGAAGAATCTCCTCGTGCCTTCGAGCTTCCAACCGGAATTGTTATTCGTGCAACGTGGTAAGGCGATGTTGATAATCGATGGCCCGGAATCAATCGTTTTGATACGATCAAAGGACTATGACCGACGACGAAAAAATCCAGCTTGGCGCGGTGCTCGAAATCGTCCAGTCCATGCAGAAGACCATGGTCGCAATGCAGGATGATATTGGGGCAATTCAGGGCGTTATGGCCACGAAGGATGATCTCAAGAATTTCGCCACGAAAGATGACCTTAAGAATTTTGCTACGAAAGGCGACCTTAAGAATTTTGCCACGAAGGATGACGTTACTGATATTCGGGGCGATATTGCGGCCATTAAGGAAGATGTTGAGTTCCTTAAAGACAGTGTGGCTACGAAGGATGATCTCGGCAGTCTCAAATCCGAGGTTTTCGAACACATCGATGGCTTTGCGCAGCAGAACCAGAAGTTCGATATCGAGTTGGTTGCGGCAAGGTCCCAGTTCAATCGGGTAGAAGAACGTGTGGAGGTTTTAGAATTGAAAGCGGGGATTGGGGCGTAATATGAATAATGACATCGTTTTAGACATCGAAACACAGAACACGTTTGAGGAAGTTGGCGGATATTTTACCGATAAGCTCAAGGTTTCCATTGTTGTTGCGTATTACTACGCCACGGATACGTACGAATCGTATTTGGAGCACGAGCTCCCGTTGATGTTTAAGAATCTGGAAACCGGCGGGAGAATTATCGGCTACAACTCGATCGGTTTCGATATGCCGGTGTTGAATAATTATTATGCTGGCGATCTTTTGAAATTACCCCAGCTCGATATTTTGAAGGAGATCGAAAAGTCTCTTGGGTACCGTATTAAGCTTGACGACGTTGCCGCTGCCACGATCGGAACCCGGAAATCGAGTCATGGTCTACAGGCTGTTGCGTGGTGGAAAGAGGGGAAGATCGAGGAAATCCGTGAATATTGTCAGCAAGATGTGAAAGTCACAAAAGAGGTATACGAATTCGGCCTGAAAAATGGATATGTTTTGTTCGATGACCGATCTGGCGAGCGTCGGCTAATTCCGGTGAATTTCACGCCGGTTCCAGAGAAGACCGTCGTGAACCTCACCATGGGTTTCTAGGAAGTTATCCCCGTGGATATGTTCTCTTGACCGCGCTCCGGAACACTCCGGAGCGTGTTTTTTCTTTGTTTTTTTTGGGTGCAGAATTTACAACGGCGTTATCCACTTTTTCTGCGGAGTGCTGAACTGCGTACCACTAGATGTAGTGCTATACTCGCCAATGCACCACAAGCGATTGTGTTGCGTCGTCGATAGGAGGAATCCACCCAGATTCTTCTTCTGGGATTTTTTGTCTCAAATTCGCGACCAATTGTATTTCATTTATTTAGTTCAACGCCGAACGCTTCTATGTCAGCATCTATTGTGAAGGAGGGCGCAGTGAAAACGAACGACGCGGATGTCACATCTGCCGTCTACGGCTACATGACGTCGGTGAAGGAAGTGATTAAACGCGATGGAACGCATGCGGCGTTTTCTTCGGAGAAGCTCGAGCGTTCAGTGATCCAATCATTGATCGCGGCAGGATTTAAAGAAAAAGATCTTCCACGCTACGTGAATCGTATTACTGGAAATATTCTTTCCCGTATCCAGCGACGATTCGATGGCCATACCACGCCAACGTCGGGAATTATTCGAGAAATGGTCGCGGTCGCTCTTATCGACAATAACCTCGTGCACGTTGCTCGCATCTACTTGTCCTATCGAAAATCTGATGTCGTTGTTGCTGCTGAGCAGTACGGAAAGGGTATCTCGATGGATCGGTATTTCACCAAGGAAGGTGTTCACCCATACGATCTTTTGAAATGGGAAAAGCGCACCGCAAGTATCACGAATGAAAAGGGGGCAGTTGTTTTTGAACAAAAGGATATTGAAGTGCCAAGCACGTGGAGTCAAACATCAGTGAACATCGTTGCGCAGAAGTATTTCCGCGGAAAAGTCGGTACACCGGAGCGCGAAACGTCCATGAAGCAGCTCATGAGCCGCGTTGCCGTCACGATGGCGAACTGGGGTCGTAAGGACGGCTATTTTGCAACGAAGAATGATGCACAGGTGTTTGAGGATGAATTGACCTGGATTTTGGTAAATCAAATGGCGGCATTTAACTCGCCAGTGTGGTTTAACGTTGGTATCAATCCGCATCCGCAGTGTTCAGCGTGTTTCATCAACAGTGTTGAGGATGACATGCGTTCGATTCTTCATCTCACCGCCACAGAGAGCATGTTGTTCAAGCAAGGCTCTGGAACCGGATCAAACCTTTCGAACCTCCGTTCCACACAGGAATATCTTGGTGGAAGCAATGGCCGATCATCAGGTCCAGTGAGCTTTATGAAGGGTCTCGATTCCTTCGCGGGTATTGTGAAGTCTGGCGGAAAGACCCGCCGTGCCGCAAAAATGGTGATTTTGAACGTCGGCCACCCAGACATCATGACGTTCATTGAGTGTAAAGCAAAAGAGGAGCGCAAGGCTTGGACGTTGGTAGATGCTGGCTACGATAGTGGCATGGACGGCGAAGCATATGGATCTATCTACTTCCAGAACGCAAACAACTCGGTGCGTGTGACGGATGACTTTATGCGTGCGGTGGAAATGGATGGTGAATGGGTAACGCACGAGGTAACGACGGGCAAGCCATCTTTGACGTACAAGGCACGTGATGTGATGCGCAGTATGGCGGAATGTGCATGGCAGTGCGGCGATCCTGGTATTCAGTACGATACGACGAGCAACCGCTGGCACACGTCAAAGAACACGGGCCGCATCAACGCGAGCAACCCATGTTCCGAATACATGTTCTTGGACGACACCGCATGTAACTTGTCGTCGCTCAACTTGATGAAGTTCCGCAAGGAAGTGAATGGCGTCATGGAATTTGATGTCCCTTCTTTCATTCGTGCAGCAAAGGTGATGATCACGGCGATGGAAATTACGGTCGGAAATTCGAGCTACCCAACGCCATCCATTGAGCAGAATAGCCACGACTTCCGCCCACTCGGCATTGGTTTCGCAAACCTTGGTGCGCTCTTGATGAGCCGCGGCGTTGCGTACGATTCTGACGAAGGTCGCAACATCGCTGGTGGAATTATGTCGTTGCTTTCGGGCTGTACGTACGAACAGAGCGCACATATTGCAGAGAAGATTGGCGCGTTTACCGGCTTCGAGCTGAACAAAGAGCCATGTATGGAAGTGATGCGCATGCATCGCGACGCAACATACGCGATGAATCTTGAGGCATTGCCGGCAGACATTGCTGCTGCTGCGCGAACCGCGTGGGACAACGTTGTTACAGAAGGCGACAAGCACGGTTTGCGCAATGCACAGATTTCCGTGCTCGCGCCAACAGGAACCATCGCGTTTTTAATGGACTGTGATACCACAGGAATTGAACCAGACATCGCCATCGTCAAATACAAGTGGTTAGTGGGTGGCGGTATGCTCAAGATGGTGAACCAGACGGTTCCAGAAGCATTGACGCGTTTGAACTACAGTGCAGACGAGCGCAAGGCGATCCTCGAATTTATCGACAAGCAAGACACCATCGAAGGCGCACCATTCGTAAAACCTGAGCATCTCCCTGTCTTTGATTGCGCGTTTAAGGCGAAGAACGGTGTTCGTTCGATTCACTATATGGGCCATCTTCGTATGATGGCTGCCGTGCAGCCGTTTATTTCTGGCGCAATCAGCAAAACGGTAAACATGCCAAACGAGGCAACGGTTGAAGAGATTGAAAGGGTGTACATGGAAGGCTGGAAGATGGGCTTGAAAGCGATCGCCATTTATCGCGATGGCAGCAAGCGTCAGCAGGCGCTCACCACAAGTAAGGAAAAGGATTCGGGAAAGATGAACGCGGATTTGAAGGCTGAGGGCAAAGGGCAAGGGGCAGAGGTTTCAACGGTGAAAGTTGCTCCGATTGCGGAAAACGTAAACGCACCACGTCGTCGTCGCTTGCCAGATGAGCGTCGTGCAATTAACCACAAGTTCTTGGTTGGTGGGCACAAGGGATTCATTACGGTTGGGTTGTACGACGACGGCACGCCAGGCGAGATGTTCATTACCATGGCGAAGGAAGGATCCGTGATCAGCGGTTTGATGGATGCATTCGCGACATCCATCTCCATCGGTTTGCAGTACGGTGTGCCAATTCAGGTGCTCGTAAACAAGTTCGTACACATGCGCTTTGAGCCATCCGGATTCACGAACAATCCAAACATTCGCATCGCAAAATCCATCGTGGACTACATCTTCCGCTGGATGGCACTCAAGTTCCTTTCGCCACAGGAGCAGATCGCTGTCGGCATCAACGTCGTTCCAGCAATCGGCGATTCCATCGTTGCCGATCGCGCAACGGATTCTGCGGTATCTCCAGCACAGGCCACGGAGCTCCAGCCAACCATCTTCGCTACAGCTTCAGACGCAAACCCAGCGATGACTCCTGGCACAGCGCCACAGAAATCATCCCTCACCTCCACCTTCAACAACACCGCCGACGCTCCAGCCTGCGACACCTGCGGCAACATCATGGTGCGCAACGCAGCGTGCTACAAATGCTTGAACTGCGGCAGCACGAGCGGATGCTCCTGATTGGTTATGTTGCCCGTTGCACAAAAAGCGTTGCTCATTGATGAGGACGGAAGAGTCCTTGTTCTGAAGAGCACCGATCCAGACGGATATGGAAATCATTGGGATTTTCCGGGAGGACGAATGGAAGAAGGTGAATCGCCACTCGAAACGCTTGATCGAGAAATTCAGGAAGAGGTCGGAATGAAAATCGACGTGAATGCGGCAAAGCTTTTTCACGTCGGTTGGTACAAGGGATTCGGCGATCGAGCACAGGAAAATGTTTACAAAACATTTTGGATAGTTCCAGTTTCGAATGTGAGCGCTACATTGTCCTGGGAACACCAACAATTTTTCTGGTTTCAAATTGCTGATCTCCCAGACGATTTCGTAGGCCCGTATCGTGCGATCGTTGATCGATATCAGAAGTCGATATCTTAAAATAACAACGAACCAGCCCCGCGAAGGGCTGGTTCGTCTTGTGTTGTTTTTATGCCCGATAAACCAATCCTCGACGAACGTATTAAAGGCCGGCAAGGCTACGGGCTCATTCAGCTCATTCATGGTCATGGGAAGGGAAAAACGACGGCGGCGTTGGGGCAGGCCGTGAGGTGTGCAGGGGCGGGGAAGAGGGTGTTGATTGTGTATTTTGATAAGGGAGGGACGACGCATTATTCGGAACGGGCGATTATCGATCTGATCGATGGCATCGATTATGTCGCCACTGGTCGCGATCGGATCGATCCGGTGACGAATCGATTTGATTTTTCTATCAACGATCTCGATCGGAGCGAGGCGGAGCGGGGAATCGATCTCGCGAAGGCGGCGATGATGTCTGGAGAGTACGACTTGGTGATTCTCGATGAAATCAATTCCACGCAGAACCTTGGGATGCTTTCGGTGGAATCGGTGCTCGACGCGTTGCGATCCAAGGGCGAGAATGTGGAGGTGATTTTGACGGGGCGCAACCCTGCGCAAGAGTTTCTCGATGCCGCGCATCTTGTTACAGAAATGCAATTACAAAGGCATTATTTCTATTCTGGTGTTTCAGCAAGGGAGGGATTAGATTTCTAATTGGCTGAAAATGGGAATTTCGTGTATGTTCTTTTTCTGTTGTGGATACGTGTACCCTCGGGTTCTCTAGAGCCGGGTATACTGATCCCGACCATTGTTGCCATCATCAAATTTTTTATGACCATTGCTGAGATTGTTGCCGCGCTTCAAGAAGGAAATGACGTTATTGTTCGCGACAAAACCTTTCATACGCGTTCTTTGGAGACGGTGATTCTTGATTCCGGCGAGAATGTGTTTTGGGCATACGGCGATGCGGGAATTTGGCTTTCGGTAGATCCAGGTGGGGAAGAGATTATGCAGTTCGAGGATATTAATGAAGAGTTGGAGCCTGAAGACGATGTGGTGGTGTACGGGGGAAACGACTTTGAATTCTCATACGAAGGTTCTGCAACATTGAAAGACGATGACACTGCCGCGATGTACACCTTCCGCGAATTTGAAAGCGCCGACGGCCGACGGATCCGCCTTACCACAGACGAGGGAAATGGCGACACGACGGTATCGTCTGGCGCGGTGGTTACAGAAGAGGAAATTCAGGAGGCATAAACAGAACAAGGACGCTTCGGCGTCCTTTTTTGTTATACTTCCCTTATGGTCACTCTCCGTGAACGCGATGGTGGAACATATGGGAAACGCCTCCGAATGTTGCGAGGTGTTCTTTTTGCTGTCTTTGGCGTGATTTGGATCCGATTATTCGTGCTTCAGGTGGTTTCTGCCCAGTTTTATCAAGACATCGCCAACGGGAAATATTCGCTGTACGAAGAGCTGGTTCCAGAACGCGGCAAGATCACCGTTCACGATTTTGATGATTCTACGCCATACGACGTGGCAACGAACGAGCCTCGAGCGGTAGTGACTGCGGATCCTCGAAAAATCACGGACGCGACCGACGCGGGTAAACGCATCGCGCAGGCGTTGGGATGGGAAGGTGTAGACGAATACGATCGCTACGCGCTGATCGCGAGCCTTGAGGCTCAAGGAAAACAGGACGAAGCCGACTCGCTCCGATCATTGACGGCATGTGCTCCCCTTACGAAGGCGCTCGACGAGCCTGAGTTGGGCGAGGAGAGCGTAGTTGGAGGGGGTGTCGACTCCGATGTTGCCGATGTCACTCCGACCCCACCCCCCGAACCCGTCGCGGAGTCCGATGAATGCCTTCAGGAAGACGCGAACGTCAAAAAGATTACTGATCTTATCGCGCGTCTTGGAAAGCACGACGATCCATATGAGCCGGTCGCCGAGGGTGTCGATGCAGAATCGCTTGATCGGTTGTTGGCTCTGAACATCGACGGCATTTCATATGTCCTCAAGGATTCGCGATCGTATCCAGAAAAGGGATTCGGTGGCCATGTACTCGGATTTGTGGGAAAGGACGATTCGGATAACCCAGTGGGGAATTATGGGCTGGAGGGATACTTTAATGATTTTCTTTCAGGAAAGCCGGGGGAGATTTCATCTCAGCTCGCGAGTAGAGCATATACCCCAGCGATTGACGGTGGTTCGTTAATGCTGACGATTGATCGCACGGTGCAGTACACCGCATGCAAGATGCTTCGCGACGGTGTGCAGCAATATCATGCCGATACCGGCGTGCTCGTTATTGTGGAGCCATCTACGGGAAGAATCCTCGCGATGTGCGGCAGTCCAGATTTTGACCCAGCAGAGTATTCGAAAGTCGGAAGCATTTCTGATTTTAATAACCAGGCAGTTTTTACGCCGTACGAACCGGGATCGATTTTTAAACCGTTTACGCTTGCGGCAGGTATTGATACGGGCGCAATTACGCCAAATACAATTTTCGACGATCCTGGATTTGTAAAACTTGATGACCGAACCATTCGCAACGCGCTCCAGAAGTCGTATGGAAAGATTACGATGACCCAGGGTCTTGAAGAATCGGTGAACACCGCAATGGTGTATGCCATGCAGCGCACCGGAAAAGACACGTTTACGCAGTACGTCAAAAACTTTGGATTTGGAACGCTCACAGGTATCACGCTGAACACAGAAGTTTCAGGAACCGTTGCGTTGCTCGATGAACCAGGAATTGTGTATGCCGGCACCGCGAGTTTCGGGCAAGGCATCACAGCAACTCCACTACAGGTTGTGATGGGCTATGCCGCAATCGCGAACGGCGGAGCGTTGATGGTTCCACAAATTGTGGATCAGATGGAATATTCCGACGGCACCATTGATAAAAAACTGCCAGTAAAAATTCGTCAGGTTATCGACGCAAAGACTGCGGCCACGGTTGGGGGAATGCTCGTGTCTGTGGTGGAGAATGGCCATGGAAAGCGCGCATCGGTTCCGGGATATTGGATTGCAGGTAAAACGGGAACCGCGCAGATTGCTGAAAACGGTGGATATTCAGAGACTGCGTTTAATGGATCGTTTGCAGGATTTGGTCCTGTTGAAGATCCAAAATTTGCGATGATCGTAAAGCTTTCCAATCCAAAGACCGTCTCCAACCTTGGTGTAGCATGGGGCGAGGCAACTGCCGCTCCAGTGTTTGGTGAAATCGCAAAGTTCCTTATGCAGTACTACCGCATTCCACCGACGAGGTAGTCCGTGACAAAGCCCTCCCCTTACGAAGGCGCTCGACGAGCTGAAGCGGGTGAGGAGAGTGAGTTAGGAGGGGTCTGATCGTGAAGTGACCTTGGATGGATGTGATGAGAACGGCAGGAGTGACGCATTATCGGCGACGCTCGTCGAGCCTGAGTTGGGCGAGGAGGGTGAGGGGTATTCGATTTCAAACAGGGTGTTTTGTTAACGCAACTCATTTGCGTTAAGAAAACGCTGGTCGATTGTAGCGATCTGCGTGGTCGGCGATAATGCCAGTTACGATCATTGATCGTGTATTTCTGAAATCGATTTCATTGTTTCTCGATTTCCGGCTCAGATCACATTGTGTTGCTCAGTTTTAAAGCCTCAAAATTCGAGGGTATCGATTCCTGCCGCAGTACCTCGCACTCCCGGAGTTCACGAGCCCCCTCCTTCTCCCCCATCCCCATCCGGGGACAAGTAAATGGGGGAGGGCTATCACCATCCCGTCACAACCCCTCAAAGGGTCAGTTGAGGTTCACTTTTCCCCCATTTTCCCCTACACTGCCTGCATATGAAACCCATCGTTATTCGCGTCCTTCGATACTTAGCCAAGCGGCAAATCGCTCAGTTTCACCCAATGGTGATTGCGGTCACGGGAAGCGTGGGGAAGACGAGCACCAAGAATGCGATTGCGATTGCGCTGGGTGCAGCATTCGATGTGCGAACGGCGAATAAAAACTACAACAACGAGTTTGGTGTGCCATTGGCGATTATGGGGGAGATGAGCCCGGGCAAGAATGTGTGGGAGTGGCTGAAGCTTTTTGTACGTCAGTACAACGTGAAGAAATTTCCAACGCATCTTGTTTTGGAATACGGCGCCGATCGCCCTGGCGACATTCAAGCGTCGTGTGATATTGCCAAGCCGGATGTTGCGGTGATTACGGCAATCTCACCGGTGCATGCATCAAACTACACGAACTTCGGCGCGCTTGCGGACGAGAAGGCAACGCTCGGTGACAATGTGAAAGAAGACGGATTGGTCATTTTGAATGCGGACGATCAGACGGTGAACCTCATGCGCGATCGCTTCACAGCAACAACGGCAACGTACGGAAAGTCGGGCCGACAGGCGAACATCAAAGATATTTACGTGAAGACGGTACTTAATGACCATTATGTGCTGAATGATGTCGCAGTACTGACGAAGGCAGCAATCGAGATTGATGGCGAAACGGTGGACTTGAAGCTTCCGAATTGTTTGGGCGACACGCCGGTGTTCGCGTGTGCTGCAGCGCTTCTCGTTGCTAAGCATTGCGACGTTCCGTTGAAGAAGGCTGCGAAAGCGCTGAATGAGTCGTTTGCTCCCGCACCTGGGCGCCTTCGACCGCTTGCCGGGGTGAAAGGCTCGTTGATCCTCGACGATACATACAACGCTGCTCCAGCATCTACCATCGCCGCACTCGACGCTCTCACATTGTTTACGGCGGATCGACCGGGAAGCCGGCGAATCGCCGCGCTGGGAAAGATGGCAGAGCTTGGGCAATATTCCGAAGCCGAGCATGCAGCAGTCGGTCGTCGAGTTTCTGAAGTTGCTGATATCTTTGTTGCTACTGGAAGTGAAATGCAGGGTGCCGCCGATGAAGCTGAGCGCATGGGAATGAAGCTGTCGTCAGTAGTTCGTGTGCACGACGCAGTGGAGGCTGGCCGATGGCTTGATGCGAATGTGAAAGAAGGCGATATCGTCCTCGTGAAAGGCTCCCAAAGTGCGCGCATGGAAAAAGCGACAAAAGATATCGTCGCAGAGCCGTTGCGCGCATCGGAGCTTTTGGTGCGACAAGAAAAGTATTGGCTGAAGAATTAGCTATGCAACTCACGACCGACATTGATCTTGTTATTTCCACGCTGAAATCCGGCGGTGTCGTTGTGTATCCAACGGAAACAACGTATGGAATTGGTTGCGATGCAACGAACGTTGCGGCGGTTGATAGGATTTTTGCGATAAAGGGACGCCCGCAGGCAAAGGGTGTCACTGCGTTGTTGCCAAAGAACGAATGGGGTGATCGAATCGGTTTAGTGTGGCCACCGGCCCTTCGAGAGCTCGCAGAGAAGCACTGGCCTGGCGCACTGAACGTTGTGTTGCCGGCGGCTGCTCCGTCGGAGATTGTTCCAGCGTATCTTACGAACGGCACGCTCGCTGTTCGTCGATCGAGTCATCCTGTCGCGAACGCTCTTGTCGATGCACTTGGTGTTCCGTTGGTTTCGACCAGCGCGAATATTTCGGGAGAGCCGGAGTTATATAGTGCGAAGGAGATCTTTGATCGGTTCAGCGGAGAAGCTATTCAACCGGACGTTATTTTCGATGCTGGTGAATTACCAAAACGCGCGCCGTCCACATTGATTGTTTGGGACGACGCGCGTGGTGTTGTGGTGTTGCGGCAAGGAGAAATACAGGTATTTTAATCATTATAGAGAAGCCCGGTGATCTTTGATCCGCTTCCCCAAATTCTGTTGAATGTTTCTTCGCGATGATCTTTTGACGACGTGTTTTGTATGGTTGTTTCTGGGTTGAGTATCAGTTGTCGAAGGTTCGATCGCGTTCCAATATATATCTCACTGAGTCCGGTGATAAATTGACCGGCCGTTGGATCGATGATGATATCGGTGTCGGGCGTGAGACCTTTTACAACAAGATACGCATGATTCGGGTGATATTCACTCGTTGTATCATCGGAAGTTGCCAATCGAATTCCGGGAATTTTTTCAACAAGCAACGAGCCGACTTCGTTGGCTATTGTTGCACAGTGCGCGCGCGTTCTGCATTCTTTTATCCGTTCTGCCGCAAATGCACTCAAATGTTCCCTAGATTGATCTACTGCCGAGCGCACGTTTTCAACTTCATAGTGCTTCACTTCTGGCGTGAGTGGTCGATTCTCAGAAAAATCCCATGTTGGAAAGTCTTTGTTCATAGAATACGTAGCTTGTGTGTAATTATACAGCTACCGCATCAATCCACGGTTACGGCTTTTGCGAGGTTGCGAGGACGATCTGGGTTGATGCCCTTGAGAACGGCGAGTTCGTAGGCGAGGATTTGCATCGGGATGTTCGCAACAAGTCCAGTGAGGGCACCGTTTTTTGGAACAATGATCGTTTCTGTTGCCACACGTTCTGCGAGTTTTGGATTGTCCGTGATGATAATCGTTCGCGCGCCGCGAGCTCGTACTTCTTCTGCTGCCGTTCGCATCAGCTGGCCGTGTTGGTCGTCGAAAATGCACAGAATGACTGGCGTGTTTTCTTCGATGAGCGCGAATGGTCCGTGCTTGAGCGCGCCGCCAGCGTAGCCTTCAGCGTGAAGATAGGTGATCTCTTTGATCTTGAGTGCTCCTTCGCGAGCGATACTCTCGCACGGCCCTTTGCCGAGGACGAAACAGTGTTCAGCATCCACGAGTGTCTTGGCGATCTCCTTACACGCCTCGCGAGTGTTCAGCGCGATTTTTACGAGCGTTGGCAGGCGACGAAGTTCGTCAATGAGATACTTGCGTCGCTCAACCTCTGTTCCTCGATGCATGCTAAACCATGCGGCGATCATTTCGAGTGCGACGACTTGCGTGCTGAAGGCTTTTGTTGACGCAACCGCGTGTTCGCGACCAGCGTTGAGGTACACTCCGCATTTTGTACTCCGTGCAATCAACGAACCGACCGCATTCACCACGGAGAATGTTGGTACGCCGCGATCTTGAGCGATGACGAGCGCACGATGGGTGTCCTTGGTTTCGCCCGATTGTGAAATGACGAGAAGGCCTGCGCCGTGCGGAGCAAAGTGATGCTCAGTGATCTCTGAGGCATCGACCACTTGAACTGTGTCGAACGCCTTGATGGCACGCATGCCCAGTGCGCCGTACATTCCGGCGTGGAGCGATGTTCCGCATGCGGCGATGACAAGATGCTTAATACCGAGAAGCGTTTCTTTGTTGCGCTCCAATCCACCAAGTTTAATATCAAAATCCGTTGGAATACGTGCGCCGTGGTTGAGGGTTCGTGCCAACGCATCCGGCTGTTCCATGATTTCTTTGATGGTCCAGTGTTCGAATGGAGCGGGGGAGAGCTCGATGACTTCTTCTGGTGCGAGCTCGACTCTTGAGGTATCGAGCGTGGTGCCTTCGGGGGTGATGAGGGCGAACTCGCCATTTTGGAGCGCGATGAATTCGCGGGTGTGATTATTGAACGCCGATGGTTCGCTTGCAACATACATCGTTCCTTTGCCAACGCCGACGACGAGGGGGCTGCCGTTTCGAGCCGCAAGAATCGTGTTCGGCATCAGTGGCGATACAACCGCGACCCCCCACGTGCCTTCCAGTTTGGCGAGCGCGTGTTTCATTGCAACGTCCAGCGGTTCTCCATCGTCCAGGTACTTTCCGATGAGCTGTGCGATAACCTCCGTATCAGTTTGCGATTTGAAAATAATTCCCGTCGCCTCAAGATCGGCTTTGAGCTTGTGTGCGTTTTCGATGATGCCGTTATGAACAAGCGTGAGGCGATTCTTCATGTCCGAATGCGGATGGGCATTTGCGTCGGTTTTTCCGCCATGGGTTGCCCAGCGGGTATGGCCGATGCCGAAACGATTCCCCACATGGTCGGGCAAATGTTCCCGAAGTCGAGCGATGGCATCTGGGGCAACGCCGCTCGCAAACTTCGTCGTAACGATAATGCCATTGTCGGAAACCGTGGCCACACCAGCAGAATCGTATCCGCGACTCTCCAGGATCGAAAGCCCGTCAACGATTATGCTGACACTATCTGTATCGCCTACAACCCCGATAATTCCACACATACTCTTTTGTTTATGGATAGAACGATCACCTGACAATAGTCCCGTCGAAAATGTAGAGCAAGTCTGTCTGAGGATAAGTTGACGGACGTAATTGGTTGAACATAAAGCGATTCGTCGTGTGCCGAGCGTGCTAAAATTTTGGATATGATGAATGATGAATTGCGGATTCAGGTTGACGAGGCGGTAGAGGCACGACTTCCGAGGGATTTCTACAGGGTTTTTGAGCGATTAGAGCCGAACCTTTCCAGCCTTACGCCAGCCGACGCCGGGCGGCTGCGCGAAGCAACGTCTCGAATGTTTAACATGACAACAGTCGGCTTGGACGAGCACGATCGGGCCACGATGGGCCGGCTTCGGCGATGGTGGGAGCAGCCGAATGAAGGGAACAGGGAAATAAAACGCGGATTTTCAGCAGTGATTGCGGGACTTTTTGGCAGAAGGTAGAGAAGGGTCGTTTCTATTGAAAAAGCAGAATATGGCTACCTACACCAACATGGAGATGGAGCTTTGGCGGGAGCTGCAAGACTTTGCGGAAAAAGCGTCTGGCGAAAGAAAAACACGCGTAGCTGCTTGTTTGGTTTGGCCAAGCGGACGAAAAGTTTTTGGTGCGAACCGTCTCTTGGATGGTCACGGCCTGACCGAGCAAGAGATTACAGACCGAGTGAGACCCAAGTTTTATGACGCCATGAAGTGTGGCGAGCCAGATGCAATCGACAAGGCCATAGAGTTGGGGCTGGATCTTGGAGATGCAAAGCTCTACTCTCTCTTGTTTCCATGTCCGCGCTGCGCAGAAAAGATCGCGAAGACCGGTATTAGAACCATTGTCGCTCTTCATCATCGGACAAACCATAACGGCAATTTTGATAACCCTTTAGAAGATTCTCGGAAAATGTTTGATAGCGTTGGTATACAGTACGACATCGGCGAGCCTGATGGGCGATAGAGAATAACACTCACATAAGAAAAACCACCTCGCTATGAGGTGGTTTTTCTGGTGACTCCACGGAGAATCGAACTCCGATTAGAGGCTTGAGAAGCCCCTGTCCTAACCGTTAGACGATGGAGCCGAAAATTGCAGGAGGAGCGTATCAAAAAACACAGAGTATGGCAACGAACCGCCCCAACAACAAACCCCGCGCTGAGAACAACGGTCATCCTCAGCGTGAGGGTCGTTGTCTCGCACGGGGCGAGAACTGCGGTCACGGCTTCATCCGTCGTTGCACACGGCTGATGAGGAAGATCATGCCCGAGGTGGTAGGGATCGTCCGGGCGAGGTAGATCCACGAATATGTGTCGTCACGCACCCACGCGGGGTACAGGGCGCACAAATTCGCGGACAGCACGCAGCACCAGAAGAAGATCGGTTCCGTCACACGCTCGGCATTCCACAGCCGTCGAGCGGTCGCGAAGTACGCGATGAGGCCGATGCACTGAACGAGGATATAGGAGATGAGGGCGTTCTTGGTGATGAACCAGAACACGACCACTCCTGCGCCTCCCGCAAGGCACAGTCGCTGCACGCGGTCGAAGGCTACTGTGAGGGTGCCACGCCGCCTGTTGAGCTGGATGATGTGGTACAGAATGTACACGACGTTCAGCGTACCCGTCGGGACGGCGATGTTGCCCGTCCACGATTTGCTTGGACTTTGCCAGTACATCCAGCACGAGAGGGTCATCATGACCATCATGAGCACCCACGCCGCGGGCACGGGGTTGGTCTCCTTGTTCTGAGCGCGGCGAACGTAGTCCACCGCAGAAATCAGCATGAGCATTGCTGTTACCAGCACGGCTGCTTCGTACACGGTGAAACTCCTTGAAAGAACCGGCTTGCCCTGCCGATAGGGTTGTCTTGCGACACGTCAAAGTAGCATCTAGACGCTGCCTTGTCCATGTTGATTCCAATAAAACAACAAACCCCGTGCTGAGAACGACAGCGTTCCCAGTAGAGGGGGCTTGTCGTCTCGCGCGGGGCGAGGAGTCACAAGTTGACGATGTTCGGACGGACCTTCTCCAGATCTGCGTGCTCGATGAAGAGGATGCTGGCGGGAGCCATACCCATCTTGTAGAGCGCGATCCCACGATCGGATTCCGAGCAGAGCATGGGATAGCCGCCAAACAGACACGGACGAACGGTGACTCCGTTTCCGCCCTGGTAGTAGACGGCATCCTCACACACCTCCTTGGAGGGTTGGGCCATCACCGAGGTCCGCCAGTTGGTGTCCGTGACATTGGCGCAGGCCATCTCGATCTGCTGGTCGAGCACCGGGTCGTCGCCCTTGGTGTAGCCACAGCCGAGAGCGAAGAAGAACATGAAGACCGCGAAGGCGACGAGAATACGCATGGGAGTGATCCGGGTGCGGGGTGAAGTCTTGGAGCTTTTGAGCCTTGCGACGAAGCAGAATAACACAAAACCGCCATTTTGTCCATATGTCTAGCGGCGGTTTCTGAACTTTTTTGGCTATGTTGGAACAACAACCTCTCCGAAGTTAAACCGAAGCAGGGCTAGCTTTTCGTTCACCAAAAACATCACCCAGCAATGGGTGGTCTTTTTGTGGAGTTTGTCGCGAGGGCACATGGCGTATACTTAGTGATATGTCGGTATTCTTTTTCCTTATCTTTTGCGTGTCGCTTCCCGCGTTTTTGGTGGGAATGATTGTTCCGGCGGTGTTTAGTAGGTTCTTCAAAGAAGGTGTAACGCGGGGAAAAATCGCCAAACTGTTGGGTGCGATCATGTTCGGTTCGTTGTTTGCAAGCATCGCGATGGCTACGCCAATTGCGCCATCGACGTCGGATGATGGGGCTTACGACGTAGCAGTGGTCGAAGACACGGTGCCGAACATTGATGCTGATGTTTTGGATGCGGAAAACGGCGTTGTTGAGGATGGGAATTCATCGAGAGTTCGTGCGACTGTAGTGAGCGTTGTTGACGGAGATACCGTAAAGGTCGATATCGCCGGTATTCGCGAGACGATTCGGATCATCGGCATCAACACGCCGGAGACGGTGGATCCGCGTAAGCCGGTGGAATGTTTTGGAAAGGAGGCGTCGGCGAGAGCGAAGGAATTGCTTACAAGCCAGACGATCGAACTCGAGGCCGATGCCACACAGGGTGAACAAGATAAATACGGACGATTGTTGCGCTACGTTTTTCTGCCGGATGGATCGAATTTCGGGAAGACGATGATCACTGAAGGGTTTGCGTACGAGTACACGTATTCCACGCCGTACAGTTATCAGCAGGAATACAAGGACGCGCAGGCTGATGCCACAAAGAACGAGCGTGGACTCTGGGCGAGTGGGGCGTGTAATGACGGATCCGAGACATTGGATACTCCGACGTCGACCGTGGAGCCGACATCCACATCGAATTCGACAGTTGCGCCAGCGGTAGAAGCTCCCGTTACGCCGTCAGAGCCGAGCGCTGCTTCGAATCCCGCCGATTCTGTGCCGTCGACGCCTCCGAGTTCGAGCTGTTCGTGTTCTTCCAACACCTACAACTGTTCGGATTTTTCTACGCATGCCGCCGCTCAGGCCGTCTACGATTGTTGCATGGCACAGGTTGGTTCCGATATTCATCGTTTGGATGGGAATGATAACGATGGGCTCGCGTGTGAAAGTTTGAGGTGAAGCACATTACTCACCCGAGAGCGTTTCGTCTTTTGCCCATCCCGTCCGCTCTTCACGAGGCAATCGGGTGATGGAGTACGAAATTGGTTCATCTGGATCCACGGTTCTGGCAATCCATGGCGTCTTTATTGCTTCCTTAATGAAATCGGTGATTGATCCGTCTTTGGTGTACGGAGGATTCGTGTTTGGAATCGCGAGCTCTTCAAAGGTATCGATGCCGCCGGATGCAATGCAGCCGTTGGAAAGTGTGACAGCGAAACTCATTGTAAGTTCGGCTGCGTCTTCCGGCACGGCAACAATTGACCCGAATGGGTGAACGTAGCCGTGAGCATTCGGTGGAATAGTAAACGTGGATCCTGGCGTGAGGTCGTGAAGGTACGATCCCCAGTCATTCGAATTCGTCCCATCGGTAAGGAGCTGCACGCCGTTGATGTCGGATGTGAGAATGGTGCGAGTAGTGCTTGTGCGATCTGCGGATTCCGATCGGTAGCTGAGTTCGAGACGGGTAATTGTTGCGCTGCATGCTGCATCGCTTACATTTGCAATCGCCAACCATGCCGCCGCAGCAGGATTCGTTTCTGAATATCCCGTCCATTGCTGTGTGCCACACTCGTCCGGCGCATGTGTCGGTTTCGCTTTCCCGCAGTTTGGCGCAACCACTTTTGCAATTTCCGATGATGTCGATTGTGATTCGATCTGGTTTACATTGACGGGAAGATCGGGACTTCCGGAAACAACGATTTCGGTGGATGTTTCGCTAGCCATCTGTATTGTATTTGAAAACATCTTTTCCGCGGAAATGCCAAAACCCGCAAATACTAAACTCGCCGCAGCAATGTGCAGATGATAGCGTTTCTTGGTTTTGACCCGACGAGTATGTTTCCCGGACGTCCTCATACGCCTCAACTCTATCATCTCACCGAAAAAGGTCGATAATCTTTGTCCCCAATGCATTCGCGACAACGGCAACGGCAGATGTTATGGCGGTGATGACGAGAAAAATGAATGCGACAAGCGGATCTTTGTGGAGTGAAAGCGCTAAAAGCGCGGTGCTGCCGTAGGTAATCGTTGCGAGTCCTATGAGCGCGAAGAGAGATTTTTGTGCCGTCCACTTCCATTGAATGTTGAATTTCCAATGGATGAGCGGTTCAATGAGGCTCATTACTACACAGAACACCGTGTAGGCAACGAGAAACGGTTGAATGAGGTTGATCTGAACGGAAACGTGAAGGTTTGGGAGCGCGGATGCGATGGCCGCAAAGAGACGATTTCCGAGGTCTGGATTCCACGAGAGTGCAAGGCCAAGTATCGCCACGAACGCCAAACACACACCGAACAATTGCAAAATAATCGCTGGCACCGTCAAAAACCACACGCCGTATCCCACAACGGCCCTTGCAATGAAGAACACGGGCGAACTGCGTTGGGCTTGTTGCATATGGGGGAAGTATAGCAAGACAGACGTTTTGTTTTTGTGTACATTAGGAGAATCACACTCGAATATCTTTCGCTATATGAAATGCCATTTCTTCAATGACTATTCTGAAGGTGCGCATCCGCGAATTCTCGAGGCTTTGCAGCGTTGTAATGATTCTCAAGAGACGGGATACGGCGAAGACTCGTTTTCACTGCAGGCTGCGTTGATCCTAAAATCGAAGATGGGTACTGCCGACGTGGACGTTCATTTCCTTTCTGCTGGCACGCAGGCGAATTTCATTGCGATGGCGGCGATGTTGCGACCGTACGAATCGGTGATCGCTGCGGATTCGGGACATATCGCCGTGCATGAGGCTGGTGCGGTCGAATCGACCGGACACAAGATCAATACTATCGCGGTCGCTCAGGGGAAGCTCACACCGAAAGACATTCAAGGCGTTGTTGATTCGCATACCGACGAACACATGGTAAAACCGCGAGTCGTGTTTATTTCGCAGGCCACCGAGGTCGGAACGATCTACGCAAAGGCCGAGCTTGAGGTAATATCGAACGTGTGTAAGAAGAATGATTTGTATCTTTACGTTGATGGCGCACGTTTAGGATCGGCGCTGATGAGTGAGAGATCCGATGTGACAATCTCTGACATCGCGCAATTCGCTGATATGTTTTACATCGGTGGTACAAAGAACGGTGCGTTGCTTGGCGAAGCAATGGTGATTGTGAATCCGGTGCTGAAAAAAGATTTTCGATACTTCCTCAAGCAACGCGGCGCACTTTTGGCGAAGGGCCGAGTTCTTGGTGTGCAATTCGTCGAGCTCTTCATCGACGACTTGTATTTCGATCTTGCGAAACACGCGAATGCAATGGCAAAAAAATTGAGTGATGGTATCGTGGCGTTGGGGCATTCCTTCTTGGCGGATTCTTCGACCAATCAGATTTTCCCAATTCTGCCGAATGCACTTATTGAGAAGATGAAGGTTGATTATGGATTTTACGTTTGGGGGAAGATCGATGCAGACCATTCGTCCATCCGTCTCGTTGCATCCTGGGCCACGAAAGAGTCTGCAGTTGATGAATTCCTTACTGATCTCCGTACCAGATCGTAGTAGATGATCTGGTATACTCATGCTATATGTTTGGACTCCTTCAGCCAGCGTTTCGATATGATCCGACTCTTCTTTCCAAAACAGAGCCAGGGAATAAACGTTGGCGTTATGAGGGGAAGACGGTGGTGTTTGGACCTGAATATGCGGCGGGAATTTTAGACGAGGAACGAATGCTTTTACGAACAGACCGGTCGGCCGAGGGAGCGGGACTTGCGTCAGGGATGCTTGGCATAACGGCGCATGAACTTCGTGAAACATTTCCAGAAGCAGTTCGTGATGCAAAGGTATTTCAATACACTGAAGAAAAAATCGACGAGATTTTTCGCAAGGCCCCGCTGCGTGAGTCGCAGATGCCAAAGATCCGATGATTTTATTTCAGGTCTATTATGTAGAAATCGGGACAATTTCAGATGTTTGATATACTTCACACAAGGAAATGATCTGATCTTTTGATTCGTTTTTATCGATGTATGTATGCCGAAATTTGAACAATTAATGGGCGCAATGAAAAATACGGATTCTGAAGGTTCAGACGCGAGGATGGTGCCCGAGGGCCCGCACTGGGGACTTCCTCGTGATGTTGATATCGATCACGAGGATCTTCGAGAGGAAGAAATCGAACGGCGTCGAGAGTTTTTGGGCGCAGCATGGGAAGAGATTTTGAGCTCAATAAACGGACCAAAAAAAGGAATCGAACAAGGCCGGTTGGAGGAAATTTTGGATGCTGCATCGGGCCTCTCTTTGGAAAAGAAGGAAGTGGCCGGTGGGGTGAACGATTTGTTGTTCACTCTCCGAAATTTGCTCAGCGAAGACGACGAAACTCGTGGACTTGGTGAAATCCGGATTGCATGCCATACGCACCTTTGGGAAGTGGATAATGAATCGTCGAGCAATTTTTCGCGATCCGTAATCTTGATGGCGTTCGATCATTTTCAGGAAGCATACGAGAACTATCTTTTCACGGGAACGTTTCGCAAAGAGGGGGAGGATTATTATGTGCGCGAGCTTGTCGAAGAGTTTGTGCGCACGAATGGTGCAGCTGTTCTCGAAACTCGTGAGGACGCGATATATGTTCAAGCGGTGTATGCGGCGATTCGAGCCATGGGATATGTTGGTATTCAGCCAGAGACATTGCTCAAGAAGAAAACTCCAACAATTGAGGTACGAACGGATATTTCCGGGGTTTCGGACGAACAACTTCTTCAAAAAATTCAGCGCGCACCAATGTTCAGTCGAGATGGATCCGATCGTGTGCTTGGAATGGATCAGGGCCACGACGTTTTGGGAATCGTTTTATATAGTGAACAACGCCCAACGTTGCTTCCAGCCTTTGCTGACGCGTTAGCCGCGGTTAAACAGTCAGGAAGGCTTACGAATGAAGCAAGAAAAGCAAAGAGCCTTGGCGAATTAATGCGCCTCTCACGAGGAAAACTGTATTTCAATAATGGAATTACGAGCGGTCGATACTGGCGCTATGCATATCAAACATCGGAGAGAATTGATGCTCCATGGGAAGAGGCTATTATCGGATGGCACGACAATGACGGCGACGAATAGCGAATATAGATTCCCAATTGGTTATGATCAACTCCCTCTTTCTCGAAATCGCGGCGGTCATGATGACTGCGGGGTTGTTTTCGCTCATCGCGTATAAGTTAAGGCAGCCGTTGATTATCGCGTACATCGCCACGGGAATCGTGGTGGGGCCGGGGTTGTTCAATCTTGCGCATTCGGTGGATGTGTTCGAAACGATGTCGAGTATTGGTATTGCGTTCCTGCTGTTCATCGTTGGATTAAATCTCAACTGGCGCAACGTCAAAGATGTTGGTCGCGTTGCGCTTATCGCCGGATCGGCACAGGTCATTATCACATCCATCATCGGCACAAGCATCGCGCTTGCGCTCAGCGTTCCGTTGCCAACGGCGATTTTTCTTGGTGTCGCATTCTCCTTCTCGTCCACAATCATCATCGTAAAGCTGCTCACGGATAAGGAGGATCTCGACCGCTTGTACGGCCGCATTGCCGTGGGAATGCTCATCGTTCAAGACATTATCGCAATGCTCATCCTTCTCGTTCTTTCTGCGATGCACGACGGACAAGACTTGCGCGCGATTCTTACCTTCTCGCTGGGCAAGGGGCTGGTGACGATGTTTGTATTGTGGTTGCTTGCAAAGCTCGTCGTGCCAAAAGTGTTTTCCTATGCTGCAAAAAGTCAGGAGTTGCTGTTCTTGATTGCACTCGGGTGGTGTTTTGCTGTTGCAAGCGCGCTGCAGTATTTCGGGTTCGGTATCGAGAGCGGTGCGTTGCTTGCCGGTGTTTCACTTGCAGGAACAGGATTTCAGCATGAGATTGAAGCGAAGATTCGCTCTCTGCGCGATTTCTTCCTCATCATTTTCTTCATTGTTCTTGGTACGCACCTTACGCTTGGTGCATTTGATCATGTGATCATTCCGGCGCTGGTGCTGAGCGCATATGTGCTGATCGGTAATCCGCTCATTGCACAATTCATCATGCGATTCATGGGCTACCATTCGCGCACTGCGTTTCTTGCCGGAACCACCGTGGCGCAGATTAGCGAGTTCTCATTCATCATGCTCGCAGCCGGAATCGCTGGCGGGTTTGTGTTGCCAGAAGCAATGACGCTCGCCACGATCGTTGGACTCATCACTATTGCAGGGTCGTCCTATCTCGTCGCATATAACGAAAGTATTTATGAAAAGCTTTCCGTATTCTTTCCGTCGAAGAAACACGAACACGACGACGTGAAGCACACGGGAAGTGATGTTGTGCTTCTTGGGTACGATCGGATGGGCCTTGAGATCCTTCCGAAAATTGAGGAGATGACGGACGAATATCGCATCATCGATTTCAATCCTGCCGTGGTTGAACGCTTACTTGTAGACGGCAAGCCGGTGATGTACGGCGATGTGGGCAGTGAAGATGTGCTGATGATGGCGCATGTAGATAAGGCGAAACTCGTCATTTCAACGATTCCCGACATGAGCGTGAACGATGCGATTCTCGATTTCTTCCGTCATCGTCATAGCAAAGCATCGATTGTCGTTACCGTGAAGTCGTCGCAAGATGCCAAGCGATGCTATGATTTAGGTGCAACGTTTGTGATTGTGCCGAGTATTCTTTCCGGTGAACGATTTGGCGAGTTTTTGGCGAAACGGAAGGAAAAGAAGACGGCATGGAGTACGTTGGCAAAAACGTACATGCACTGGGTAAGTGATCGTGGATAATATTTTTCTATGGTGATGATGAAATTTGAAGGTCCATCCATTGGCGTTCACCACGACACCGCACCGCCGCTCGTGTTGCAGAAACCTCGCATGAGTATGAGTGATCGTTTTGCTGCACGGATTGCCGAACAGGGCGGATCCAAGGACGTTGTTGATGCATCGGTGAATACTGCCGAGGACGACCGTGTTGCTGAGCAGATCCGCGCGATCAATGAAAAGACAGCGGTGGCGAGCATGTCATCTGCGGAATCGATTCCAGTTGCAGCGGTCGAGGTTCCGGTTGAGGCTGCGCCAGAAGCTGCGGTGGAGGCTGCTCCTGAGAAGAGCGCCGAGCAGCTCGCAGCGGAAGATAAAGCGATGCGTGAAAAAGCGATGGTACGTGCTGCAGAGATTCGTCGAGCGAAGATTACGAAGATTCAAACGCAGGAAAAGCTTGTAACGGCGCGATCGGTGCTCATGAAGATGGCTGACGCTGTTCCGATGGTAACGAAGATGGAACGGCCACCAATGCCGAGCATCGATCAGATGCAGAAGATTGAGATTCCGGGATTCGGCGAAGCGATGGTGCTTTCGGTGGATCCAGATTCGCAGGTGATGTATTTCGCCACACCGGCTGAGCGAAGTAAGGTTGATGCGATGCTCGTGAAAGACGAAGGAATGAGTTCCATGAAGGCGGCGAATTTCGAAAATGTGATTGCCGTCACTCCAGATCAGGCCCGGCAGTACATCGCGGCGGCAAATGCAAAGCGACAATTTTTCACCAGTGAAGGAACGATCCCTTCGGAGGAAGTTGCAGCAAATACTCCAAATCACCTTGAAAACCGATACAGCGTTGCGGCATAGGGTGAACAAGAAACACACGGCTGGCGTTGACCATTCGTGTGTTTTGGCCTATACTCGCATTCCATTCAGGAGGCAGCATGAGTGCTGCAAAATTTCGTGTCGAACGCGCATCCGTGCCGATTGAACCGCTCAGCCCTGTTGTTCGGGCGGTGTCGTACCCTCCGGACTGCACCATCTGGGTGCCCGACGTGATGGACGGCATTGTTCACTACAACATGGGTGCTCGGAAACCCAAGGAGCGAGGAAGGCGCTGGACTCGGAAGATCGTTCTCCGGCCGGAACAGGGGCAGAATACTGAGGCATCGCGTCATGGGGGGAAAAAACACAATCGGGTGGCGACGTTTTTCTTTTTTCAGGGGGAGGTGCTCCGGATCGCTATGGTGAATTCCAACGATCCGCAGTGTCGATTCCGGGATCACGGCCCTCGTTCGGTGCTTTCTCTGCACAACGATGACCTCGTTACGAGGATGACGGTGATGGCCGACAACATTCTTACTCGGGGCATCCCGAGTTTGGATGGCACGGTGGTGGTCGTCACCTGGAACCAGCTTCGCCAGATGGAACGCTTCCGCCACGTGGCTGTAGTGCCGAACCTCACCATCACCTGGCCGTCCGCTTGATGCGGCGCTGCCGCTACGCGCACCTCGAACCCTGACGTGGGATCGAGGTGTTGCCGTTTCTGGGGAAAAAGAAACTGATCTTGGAATGGGTTGTGACGGAGCGACAGCGAGACTGACAGTATTCGTGGCCCGGCATGCTGGATTTTCGAATTGGCGAGTGTCAAGTCCGCTTTACACTCTTTTGATAGAAAACCCCAATGAAAATGCGTATGGATGTGTAAAGACCTCTTTACACTCGTGGATCGGGAAATCGAGCATGCCCTCCTCGCCGATGATGCCGGTTCATCGCAATTCCTATCACAACCCACTAAAAGATCAGTTCAGGGCTCACCCCTGGGGACAAATTTCTTTTGACACTTTTTTGTTAGCACTCTATACTACCGAGTGCTAATTGAGCGTTCTCAGGCCCTATGAACACGCGTCAATCTCATATTTTACAGCTCGTGGTGGACGAATACGTCCGGACGGCTGAGCCAGTCAGTTCCCAGGCTCTTTGCGCTGGGTTCGATCTGGATTGTTCTCCGGCCACGGTCCGAAACGACATGATGGCGCTGGAAGAAGAAGGGCATTTGTATCAACCCCACACGTCATCTGGCAGAGTTCCCACGGAAGAAGGCTATCGGTACTACCTAGCCAACGTGGTGCAAGCCAAGCAGCCGAAGGTCGCTACCGAGCTCCGAAGCGCGATGGAGGAGATTCGATCGCTTGAATCGAAAATCCAATTCCTCGGGCGCCGACTTGCCGATCTTTCCGGGGATGCCGTCATCGTCACCAATGAACATCAAACGTCGGCCCTCGGCGTGGCAAACCTTCTGCGAAAGCCGGATTTCAAGGAGGACAACATGCTCCTCGCGTTGGCCGAAGACATCGAGCGCCTTGAGCGCGATGCCACCAGCGTGATGAACGTTGCCCCGAGCGAGGTCCGAATCCTTCTCGGCGAAGAAAGCCCCATGGGCAAACGCCTCGCCACCGTCATCGTCCGCCACCAGTTACCAAACGGCGAAATCGGCGTCCTCAGTATCGTAGGTCCTCTGCGAATGAACTACGCAAGAAACGTTGCTCTCCTTTCCGAAGCAAAAAGAATTTTAGAAGAAAATGATTTGTAAATTATGACGGACGAAGAATTGAAAGACGAAGAGGGCAAAGGGCAGGGGGCAGAGGAATCCGTCATCCCAAATGACTCTGGTCATCCCCGCGCAGGCGGGGATCCATCATCGGACCTCGAAGCTCTCCAGCAGAAATGCGCCGAATACCTTCACGGCTGGAAGCGTGCCCTCGCAGACTACGAAAATCTGCAAAAGCAAAACTCCAGCGCTCGTGACGACGACCGCCGACGCGTTCGATCGAATTTGGCGGAGGATCTGCTCCCCGTCGTCGACAACTTCGGCTACGTCACCAAGCACGTCCCCGACATCACCGCTTGTCCCGACGACTTTAAGAAAAAGTTCGACACCTGGTTCCAAGGCATCGGCCACATCGAACGCCAATTCGCGGAAGCGATGAAGAACATGGGAGTTGAGGCGATCCCAAGTGTCGGAACCATCTTCGACCCAAACCTCCACGAAAGTGGTGGCTCACGATCGGAGCCTGGAAAGAAAGAACACGAGATCATCGAGGAACTCATCAAAGGCTGGAAGATCGGTGACGTCGTGTTGCGACCTGCAAAAGTAATCGTTAATGAATAATTCTATGTCAAAGATCCTCGGAATCGATTTAGGGACAACAAACTCGTGTGTGGCAATTATGGAAGGCGGACAGCCGAAGGTGTTGGAGAATAAGGAGGGAATGCGAACCACGCCATCCATTATCGCGGTTGCGAAGAATGGGGAGCGACTTGTTGGACAGCCAGCAAAGCGACAGGCGGTGACGAACCCGAAGAATACGTTGTACTCGATTAAGCGATTGATCGGTCGACGGTTTAGTGATGAGGAAGTTCAGCGCGATATTAAGTTGATGCCGTTTGCGATTGTTGCTCGCGGCGAGGGAATCGCGATCAAGATGGGCGATAAGGATTTTTCGCCACAAGAAATCGCGGCGATGGTGCTTGGAAAATTGAAAGCAGATGCAGAAGAGAAGCTCGGTGAGAAGGTTTCCGAGGCTGTCATTACTGTTCCTGCGTACTTCGACGACGCGCAGCGTCAGGCAACCAAGGATGCTGGTGAAATCGCCGGTCTCAAGGTGCTTCGCATTATCAACGAGCCAACGGCTGCTGCGCTTGCGTACGGTTTTGATAAGAAAGTTGGACAGAAAATCGTTGTGTACGATCTTGGTGGAGGAACGTTCGATGTGTCCGTGCTCGACGTGAGCGAAGGAACCGTTGAGGTGCTCGCAACCAACGGCGATACGCATCTTGGAGGCGATGACTTCGATCTGACGATCATGAAGTGGATTCTTGATGAGTTTAAGAAGCTCGAAGGAATTGATCTTTCTGGTGACGCACTCGCAATGCAGCGTATTAAGGACGCGGCAGAGCGCGCAAAGATTGAGTTGTCGACTGCGCAGACCACCGAAATCAACCAGCCGTTTATTACGTCTGGTGCTGAAGGGCCGAAGCACTTGGTGATGAGCCTTTCACGCGCAAAGCTGGAGGAACTTGTTGGCGGACTCGTCGATAAAACGATGGAGCCAGTGAAGAAAGCGCTTGCAGATGCAAAGATGGATGCAAAGAGCATCGGCGAAATCGTTATGGTCGGTGGTATGACTCGCATGCCACTCGTCCTTACAAAGGTTGAAGCATTCTTTGGCAAGAAGCCAAACGTAACGGTGAATCCAGATGAAGTGGTTGCTGTCGGAGCTGCGGTTCAGGCTGGTGTGATGCAAGGCGATGTGAAGGATGTGCTTCTTCTCGATGTTGCACCGCTCTCCCTTGGAATCGAAACCATGGGAAGCGTGTTCACGAAACTCATCGATCGCAACACCACCATCCCGACCAGCAAGTCGCAGGTGTTCTCGACCGCGGCAGATAATCAGCCAGCCGTCACGATTCGCGTTGGCCAGGGTGAGCGCCCAATGTTTAACGACAACAAAGTGCTTGGTCAGTTCGATCTTTCCGGCATTCCACCAGCACCACGTGGCGTTCCGCAGATTGAAGTGAAGTTCGATATTGATGCGAACGGCATTCTGCACGTGTCGGCGACCGACAAGGCAAGCGGAAAAGCGCAGACGATCACGATCACCTCATCGAGCGGTCTCTCGAAAGAGGAAATCGAAAAGATGAAGGCGGATGCAGAAAGTCACGCTACCGAGGATAAGCAGAAGCAGGAGTTGATCGAGGCGCGTAACATCGCTGATACCATGGTATACACCGTGGAGAAGATGCTCGTCGATAATAAAGAGAAAGTTTCTGAAGAAGACAAGAAAATTCTCGAGGAAAAGATGGAAGCCGTGAAGAAGGTAAAGGACACGGACGATCTTGCAGCGATCAAAGCTGCTGGAGACGATCTTTCGAAAGAGGCTCAGCGTGTTGGTGGTGCGATGTACGCGAAGGACGACGCTGCGAAGAATGCAGAAGCTGGTGCAGCACCAGAAGCAGAATCGACGGCGAAAGATGCAGAATTCACGGAGAAGAAAGATGACGATGCAGCACAAAGCTAAGTTGTAATTCCAGGCGGGGTTTGTGCCCCGCCTTTCGGCTGATATGACGGAGGTTTACACAAAAATTCTCGCACTTCTTGATTCACGAAACGTGAAATACGAGACTGAGCATCACGAAACCACCATTACTAGCCAAGATGCCGCGAGAATTCGCAACGTTTCCTTGCATGCCGGAGCAAAAGCGTTGGTGATTCGGGGCAATAAGACGAAGCAGTATTGGTTGTTCGTTATGCCGGCGGATTTGCGCCTGAGTAGTGCGAAAGTCACGGCGATTATTGGCGAGAAGTTCAGTTTTGCACCAGAGCCAGAGGCGGTGACAGGCTGTGTTCGTGGAAGCGTTCCGCCGCTTGGATCGATGATCGGCCTGAAGACGTATTGCGACAAGCGCCTGGCAGAGAACGAGATTATTCACTTCAACGCCGGGAGTCTGACAGATTCGGTCACAATGCAGTACACTGACTATCTCGCAATCGAGAAACCGGAGTTAGTCGATATTACTGAGACTGCTGCCGATAACGCAATATGAACTCCGCAAGATCCTGAACGCGTGTGAAGGATCTCGACCGTGCCCACATGGAACCATCGAAACATCTGATAGAGGCCCTTCGCATTCGCTCAGGGTCTGTTGCCTACCTAACTTCCTCTATGACCACGAACAAAGAATACGCACTGCTCTGCGAGTTCGCGACACAATCCACAAACGGATTGAACAGCTTCATGCACGTGTTTGACCGCACGATGTTCCCAGCAGGCGAATCGCCGGTGCTTCGCGGATTCCTTGCCATGCGGCTGACGCATCTTCCAGAGGCTTCGAACGTCGAGGTGTACGTCACCGATGGATCGAATACGTTGGTGGAAAAAGGAACAATGTTTAAGCAACAGATCAAAGGACCGAACGCGAACCTTCTTGTCCGCATTGGGGGCATGACGGTACCAAAGGCGGGGGAGTATCGCATCTGGTCGCGCGTGGATGGATCGGAGCCGTTGGAGCTGTGTACGTGGTATGCGGAAGAGAAAGCGAAAGTCGCGTAACCCTCGAAGCCTTTTTATGAAAATCCTCGATCGCATTAGGCTCATGTTTGTGAAAGACGGCTCGCCCGACGAAAAGCGTCCGGACGACATGACATCCAAAAAGATGTCGGAAGCGATGTGCGCAATCGGCGACAAATGTTGCCAGGCGCCATCGGCGGAATCGAAATCCTGTTGCGGCGAGGATTGCGACTGTGATTGCAAATAATATGGGAGAGCGTTGGCGAAAATTTACATCAGGAACACTGAAAACCATGCTCGCAGGTTTTTTGTACGTTCTCACTCTTCCTGCGGTGCGGAATTGGTTGATGAACTTACTGCTCGGCAAACGAAAAGCGAATCAGAAAGTGATCGACGTTGAGGCGAAGAAGGAATAAGGCGATTATGGCTGGTAAAGATTTCTACAAAGTTCTCGGAGTTGAAAAGTCTGCATCGCAAGACGATATTAAGCGTGCGTTTCGAAAACTGGCGCATGAGCACCATCCGGATAAGGGTGGAAAGGAAGAGAAGTTTAAGGAAATTAACGAGGCGTATCAAGCATTGGGCGATGAGCAGAAGCGCGCGCAGTACGATCAATTTGGTTCCGCAGCGTTCGATGGAAGTGGCGGAGGAAATCCGTTTGGTGGTGGTAATCCATTCGGCGGAGGCGGAGGATTTGATTTTAGTGGTGCGGGGTTCGAGGATCTCGGCGACATTCTTGGTGGAATGTTTGGTGGCGGTGGCCGTCAGCAACGCGAGCCAAAGGGGGGGGATCTTGAGATTGGTATTCGGTTGAAATTTTCAGAAGCTGTGTTCGGTGTGGAGAAAGAAATTCCACTGACGAAGCATTCAAAATGTCCGCGATGCGCGGGAACGGCGGCAGAGCCTGGAACGAAAATGAAAACGTGTACGACGTGCGACGGAAAAGGATTCCGGGTAGTAATGCAGCGCACCATGCTTGGCGCGATGCAGATGAAAGCGGCGTGTGCGGAGTGCCACGGTCGCGGTGAGAAGCCGGAGAAGGATTGTACGGAGTGTCATGGCAAAGGCGCAGTTCACGGTCGAACAACAGTTCGTTTCGATATCCCAGCTGGCGTGGACGACGGCATGAGCGTTCGCGTTCGTGGTGAAGGCGAAAGTATTGGTGCGCAAGGCGAGTCGGGAGATTTGTATCTGCGCCTTCGTGTTGAACCGGATCCGCGATTCAAGCGCGATGGGTTTACGATTTATGTCACAAAGAACATCGGCTTTACGCAGGCTGCGCTCGGCGACACGGTAGATGTTGATACGGTTGATGGAAAGGTTGAGGTGAAGATTCCACAGGGAACGCAGAGTGGTGATGAGCTTCGATTGCGAGGAAAAGGCGTGCCGAATAACCGTGGTCGTGGGGATCAGATTGTGATTGTGAAAGTGATTACGCCAACGAAGCTTGATAAGCGAATGCAAGAGTTGTTGAAGGAGATGAACTTGCGAGAAAAATAGAACGCGGGTGATGCGATATACTGTTCGCAGTATGTCTTTTGATTACTCCTCGTTGTTCGTGTTCGATGCAATGATCGCCGCGGGTGTTATCGCGGCCTCCTTCCTTTTTGTCTATACGATCGGTCGGTATTCCATTGTGCCGACGATTGCTGCACTTGGTATGGGTGCGACGTTTGCAGCACTCGCCCCGTTTGTGGGGCGCGTTCCCGGAATAAGCGCTTGGCCAGCGTATCAGCAGCACATTCTCATCTTTGCGCTCATGACGATCGCTGCATGTTTTGTTTTTCGAAGACATTCATACTTCGAGCCAAGCGCTATGCCGAGCAAGATTGAACTCGCAATGTGCGCAGTGCTTATTGCCGGATTCATTCTGGCGGTTCTTGGATCGTTTCTCCCTGCCGATGTGGTTACGGCACTCTCGCCGCATATGAAGCTTCTTTTCGTCGATGACATTCAAAGAACGTTGTGGTTGGTTGCTCCGGTGGCCGTTTTTGCTTTCATGAAGGGGCGATAAAAACCATCCTCAGGGCGGCTCGCCGAGCGGCGATTTCCAGGCTACAATCGGGGCACTATGGCCGAAACGCTTTACCGAAAATACCGTCCACAGTGCTTTGCGGATGTTGCGGAACAGGAGCACGTTTTACGAACAATTCAGCAGCAGTTGGCAAAGAATACGGTTGCACATGCGTATCTGTTTTCTGGTCCACGCGGGACGGGAAAAACGACTATCGCCCGATTGCTCGCGAAGGCGCTCAACTGCGAGAACCGCAAGGCGGGGGAGTCGGAGCCGTGTAACACGTGTTCCTCGTGTACCGACTTTGCGTCGGGCAGATTCATGTCGTGCATCGAGATCGACGCCGCATCGCAAACTGGCGTCGACAATGTTCGCGATAACATCATCGAGAACGCGCGCTTCGCTCCAAGCCGCGGGTCGTTCAAGGTATTTATTCTCGACGAAGTTCACATGCTTTCCGGTTCGTCATTCAACGCGTTATTGAAGACGCTCGAAGAACCGCCGGCACATGCTATTTTCATTCTCGCAACAACCGAGCTTCATAAAATCCCCGCAACCATCGCGTCACGCTGCCAGCGTTTCGAGTTTCATCGCGTGCCGCCAGTAGTGATGATGCCGCGCCTGAAGAAGATTTCGGAAGCCGAGGGCTTCACGATCGACGACGATGTTCTTGCGCAGATTGCTCGCTTGAGTGAGGGCTGTTTGCGCGACGCAGAAAGTTTGCTCGGGCAAGTGCTCGCGCTGGGTGAAAAGAACGTCACACTCGCGGTGGCCTCGTTGGTATTGCCGATGACGAATATTGCCGTTGTTACCGATATCGTCGATGCAGTTGCGGTGAATGATGCGCAAAAGGCGCTGAAAATTGTCGGAACATTTGTTGCTGACGGGGGTTCGATAAAACATCTCATCGAAGAGCTTCTTGAATACGTTCGTACGGTGATGTTCGCCGCATTCGGCGACACCACGATGGATGCGTACGACACGAAGACCGTTGAGCGATTGCGCGCAGCGGGATCGGTATTCGGAGTTTCTCGATCTCAAATGTTCCTCGACGCGCTGTTGTCCGCAAGAACGCGATCGAGCTTGCCGGCAATCCCGCAGATCCCACTTGAGATTGCGATTTTGGATGTGTGTTCACCTCCCCCCGACCCCCTCCTTCGAAAGGAGGGGGAGAGGTCGGCGACATCGCTCCCCCTTACGAAGGGGGAGTCGGAGGGGGTGAAGAGAGCGATTGCCGCTCCCGCCGCCCGAGTGATTCCTGTCCTTCCTCCGTCACGTGTCATCGAAGAGCCAGCCACCCCAGACGCACCGATTCGATACGACTTTGCACCAATTCAGCAAATGGAATCTGTTGTTGCGGATCAGCCGTCGGGATTAGCAGAAGCGCCAATCTTTCCCCTCGAGGAAATCGTGAACAAATGGGAACGGTGTATCGCGATCATCGCAGAAGACAACGTGGCACTTCCGCTCGTTCTTCGTGGCGCTGTTCCGGTGAAGGTTGAAGGATCGGTGGTGACGATTTCCTGTGCGTACGCGTTTCACGCCGATGCATTGAAAGAAGCAAAAGCAAGAACGCTCGTTGAAGATGCGATTGAAAAAGTATTGCAACAGCGCGTAACAATCGTTTCCGTTCATGTTCCCGTAAAAGAAACGAGCGACGCAGTAACAGACTTCGTCAGTCAGCTCGGCGGGTCTCTTGCATAATCGATTACGCGAGGTGGGTCTGTGACTCGAAGTATGCGCGAGCTCGATTCACGTCGTCTGCAACTTTCTTGCGCATGGCTTCTTCGCCGGTCCAGGGAACGAGTTCCGAGAGTTTTGATCGGACATCCACACTCAATCGTGTGCCATAAAGGTCGCTGGTGAAGTCGAAGAGATGCACTTCGAATTTTCCACGCCGGTCAGCATCGAAGCAGATGAGTGCTTCAAAATGCTCGTCGCCCCACGTCGCATAGCCGGCATACACGCCAGGGGCAAGATCTGGACGTTCAAGCAGCGAAAGATTCGCGGTAGGGATTCCATATCCCTCACCGGCAAATCCATCACCATGAATGACATTTCCCGTGAGCATTGCCATAGTGAATTCACTGTAGCACAAACAAAAATACCCGGAAATGACCGGGTATTCTTGTAAAACTAGTGTGACGCGGACTCTCCTGAGGAGTCGCTGGATCCGCCCGAGCTATCACTATCCGATGAATCTTCGCTGTCGGTTGATGAATCTTCTGTTTGCGTGTCTTCAGTAACCGTGTCTTGATTTTTTGAGTCTCCATTGTCTTCTATTTCATCTGTATTGTCGTCTTGCGTAGCGGTGTCGTTCGCTTCTTCTGAAGCGTCGTCGACTTCTGCGACGTCTGGCACCTCGGTATGATCTTCTTCCTTTACATGTTTTGGACGAAGGTCGTCGATAATGCCCTGAAGAACATCGATTGCTGCTTGATTGTCCACCTTCGTGAGTGCGAGTGCGACACCGAGACGCTTTTCAATGTCGTCAACCTGCAACGCATGTTCCTTGAGAACTTTTTCCTTGTCTGCATCTAATGCGGCATCAATTTCCGTTGCCGATCCGTCTTGTTCTTCGCGGAATAGGTTGCCATCTGAATCTTCGAGAACGGTTCCTTCTGGAATCTCTCCGTCTTCAAGCGGAGCGCCAACGGTAAAACTGGACCAGAATGCCTCAGAAACATCATCAACGCGGCTGCTCCAGTCGTCGCCGTAGAGGTTCTTTGCGGTATCTTCGTCGGGAATTTCTCGGAGGACACCGTCACTTTCAACGGCATACACCGAAGGATCGCTTGGAATTTTTACCAAACGTGTTCCCGCTTGATACACTAGGCGATCGCCGATAGGAAACGATGCAAGGTCGTCGCATGAAATCGTCTTCACGGTGCTGAAATCTGAATACCAACTGAGATACATTTTCTCGTTCGGGAACACGTACCGATCCCCGTCGTCGGCGATGTAGTACACCGATGAGAAATCCGGACACTTCACCAAATCATTTGCTCCAGCGGCAAACGCGCGATGTGCGGGGAATGAGGACGAAAGGAGTGCCGCGAGTGCGACGAAGGAAAGGACTTTGTTCATATGCATGAAGTATATCATTTTTCTCTGTAGATTCTTGCGGAGCCGTCGAGAAGCGTGAGATCGATCGATTGGGTAATCATCGACTCCTCGTTGTGCTCTGCTCGTTCAATTGCGCCCAGAACTGGCATGACAATCTGCGAATGACCAATGAGTGTGTCGGTGGATCCGTTGGGGAACGTCATCACGCCGGCGGCGTTGCAATACACGAGCGCAGCGTTCGTTTCCACCGACCTCGCAATACACAGCGCGTCGAGCAACTGTTCTTCTGATCGTGGATTGTATTCTGCCATCGATTCCGCAATTTCGCGATACCAGTAGCTCGGACAGTAAACGATTTGTACGCCTTGTTTCCTTATCCGTTCGAAGATTTCTGGGAACAGCACGTCCCAACAAATGACGATTCCGGCGCGACCGAACCGCGTTTCGAATACGGGAGCGTCGGTTCCTGGATTAAGGAATCGATACTCGGCGGGGTAAAGATGATTCTTGCGGTAGGTCCCGAGAACATTACCTTCAAAGTCGATGTAATAACTCGTGTTGAAGTTTCCTTCCTCCGTTTTCTCCATTACTGATCCTGTCACGATATCGATCGCGTACTTTTTTGCCAACGATCGGAACCGATCACGAACCGTACGATCGGTATCGAGCTTCGTCAGATCACCAAAGATTGATGCGGTGATGCAGTCTTCTGGAAAGACAACAACATCTGCTAAATCGGATTTTGCACGTTGGATGAATTCTTCGATGCGTGTGAAGTTTGCTTCGGTGTCGAGGTGCGTAATACGAAATTGAACAACGGCAATACGTGGATGCATAAAAATGGTTAAGAAATAAAACCTATTTCTTAACGCATCTTCGGTGGTTCAAAAATCGTTTGGCTAATCATGCGCGGAGATTAGCACGAATGTGGATTGAGGAGAATGGTATGATATCGGTTGAAGAATAATGAATTTCACCGTATGGCTCGTCGCTCAACACCATCACTTCGTTCACGTCGCATGATGACTGCTGGAATTGTGCTCGTGGTTTGTAGCGCGGTGGTGCTTGCGGCGATTGTGTTGAGACAAGCTCATGAAATGCGTGAAGCATCGGAATCGTCTGCTTCCGCGGCCATTCCAAGTGGGTGGTCCACGTACACAAACCCATCGCTCAAATTGAGCGTTGCGGTTCCGAGTGACGCCGATATCGTGGCGAACCCGGAAACAGTCTCGAGCATCACGGATCGCCTCGGTCGAGTGGGTGGAATCATTGTGAATGATAACGCCTATGAAAAACCGCATTGGTCAGCGGTCGCATATACAACGCAGGCGAAACTTGAGCACGATTTTGGTGCAGCGGACGGTGGAACACTCGTCGATGAAATGAAGAGCATTGGGCTTCAAGTAAAAACAACGATGATTGATGGCGTTACGGCGAGTGTGTTCTCGGGCGTGCATCCGGTGGATGGCGTTGGGGGTTCGGATTACGATTATGTTGCGGCAGAAGTGGTTGGGCCGACATACACGTACATGATCCAGTTCTACAATATGGGAACCGATCCAGATGCTGCAGCGATTACGCAATACCTGAGTGGGTTCGATGCGGAGTAGGCTGTGATGAGAGAACAGCCAAAATCCCCGGTGCACCGCCGGGGATTTTGATTTATTCGATTGGTTCGCCAATGGTGTAGTTTCCAAACGTTTCATTTGAAAGGTCGTCGATTTTTGTATTCCAGTACGGGCCGTAGATTTGTGCCGCCGCACGTTCTGATGTGATCCAGTGGAGCGTGCCGCCCTTGGAAACAGCGAAGACTTTGTTGTTTCCGCGAAGTTTTAGGAGGCGTGTTCCTGGTCGGTACGTCACTGAGGATCCAATCGAAACCTCTTCGATTGCTGCATCGCTAACGATGTGAATGCCGTCGTATGTTTTGTACCAGCTGAAATACGTGCCGGCGTCTGGAAACGGGTAGCGCTTCCCGTCGGTTCCGCAGTAGTACACGGTGGGGCCTGTTTTTGTTTTGATTCGACTTGCCCCTGCGCACGCGTTGGTGAACGGTTGCTCGACGAGACTTTTCTCTTCGCTGATCGTTTGTGAACTCATCCGTTCATTCTCTGGAGAGAACATGGAAGATGGTGGGATTGCAGGTTCTGTAGTTGATCCTGCGCTAACGAGAAATGCAGTCTCTGCGATGGATTGTGTTGCACCATCAGAGGACTGACACTCAAGCTTCAGGGAAACAAATTCGCCAACACGAGCGAGAAGTGGAACCGACCATGAGAAGAGCGTATTCGGGAATGCAATATTGGTAATTGTCGTCCACGTTTTTCGATTGTCGAGTGAGTAGGAGAGGCGTGTGGTGGCAATCGAGGTTCCCCGGGCGCTCCATCCAATGAGAATGTCTGCTCCCTGTTCCCACCCGATTTGACTCCACGGAGTAAAATGACACGTTGTTGATAATGAATAGGGCATTCCAGGATTGTCTCCAGTGGCTGACGCCGGTGCGGCCTCTGTGGTAAAGGACCACGACTTCTGCCCACCGAGTGCATCGCCATTCGCGTCCGCCCCATCCACAGAAATTGTGACGAGAGTGAGCCCGCTCCATGCAGTGTGTGTGATGGTAACCGTTCTGTTCCCATTGCTCCATGTTGGGTCGTCGTACGCGTTCGTGTCATCGTCGGCAATGGAGAATGTTGTTGGATCCATCGGTTCAGTGAACGTGATAGCGACAGGATACGAGCGGTACTGATTCGTTCCGCCGGATGCTGGGGACACGCTAAGAATCTGCGGAAGACCTAATGAAATTTCAAAGGCGGCAATAGCGAGTGTATTGCTGGCGTTGTTCGCGACGTCTGTGACGATAATAGTGCAATTGTTGTGCGTACCTTCTGTCAGTCTATTGAATTCAATAGTGTTTGTGCCAACGATGGCGTGTATTGTTGGACTGGTGCAGTCTCCGCCATAGGTAATTGTTCCAGTTTCGTTGGCGGTGAATGTATAAACAGGTGTTTGATCTGCAGTGTATTCCCCGATGGGCGTGATTTCGCTGATAACAGGAGGAATGGTGTGGATGACGATATCGCTCTGGTCGCCGAGTGATCCACTTGCGCCTGGGCTTGCGAGCGTGAGTGTTGCCGCGTTTCCGGATGAATCTTGAATTGTTCCACCATTGAGCGTGAGTGAATCGGTACTGGAATAGTCGAGGTCTGCGGTGTCGTCGCCGGACTGTGCCGTGAGGGTGAATGAGAGAATGTCCGTACCAGACCCCGATGCGTATGAGATGAGTTTTCCGCCGCTGATATTGAGCAACATCTGAGGCGTGCCGGTAACAATGACTGCTTCATCGAAGTGGGCATGAACGACGATATTGGCCCCGATGCCATACGTTCCATTGGTGGTGAGGCTGTGCACGTAAAGAACTGCTGGTGTGCTGGTATCTGGGACAGCGGTGTCGATGACGATGGCTTTGTTTGCGCCAATCGAGCCTGGTGCTCCAGGAATGGGGAGCGTTCCATTGAGGGCATTTCCAGCAGCATCGGTTGCTGTTCCACCGTTGAGTGAGAGCGCGGATGTATCGATGTAGTCAAGATCCAACGACGAATCTCCGTCTTGAACTGTATATAGGAATATCGCGCTATCGGCCCCCGAGCCTATATGATACGTCGCCACTGCGCTGTCGCTAGCGTTGAGCGCTAGGGTTGGAATTCCGGTAGCGAATATCGGTTCCGTTGCGGTAATATACACCTCAATAATGCTTCCGGTGCCGTAGGTGCCATTTGCGTTTTGTACGGTGACGTTGGTGATGGTTGGACTGACGGTATCTATGGTGAACTGCGATATGTTGAGCGTTCCGCTGTTACTTCCATAGGCATTGGTAATATGAATGGTGCAGTTGGTATAGGTGCCGTCGGAGAGTGATGTGAGTGTGATTGTATTGTTTCCCGCAACAGCATTCGTTGTGGCGCTTGAACATGAGCCTCCGTACGTGATTGTTCCATTTTCATCTGCGGTGAACATGTATTCCGGCGTCGCATCATTTGTGGGAGATGCGATCGCAGTGCCTTCGGTGATAACTGGAGGTGTCACATCGAGAGTCACTGATGATCCATTGGTCGTGGTCGTAACACTAATGCCATCATTTCCAGCAAGATCGGTAAAGGCAATGGAGAAGGTCTCGGGCCCTTCAGTGTCTGACGCGCTTACAATGCGGCTCGCGGTCCAATTTGTGCCACTTCCACTGACGACGATTGGTGCTCCATTCAGCGAGACTGTCGGCGTTCGTAGCGACTCATCTGCGGAAAAGGTAAGTGTAACAGTATCTCCTCGTTTTGCTTTTGTGACGTCCGCATTGTTTGAGGCGATAGTAACGGTGGAGAGTGTCGGTGCGGTACTTTCTTGTGTTGCGGTCGGTGTAGTTCGTGCGGTGCTGATATTCCCCGCTGCGTCCGTGGCTGTTACTGAAGGCGTAATGGTTCCATCGGCGAGTGCCGCGGGCGTTGCTGTTGTGCCATCGATTGAAATTGAGAAAAGCGTCGCCCCTCCGGAAAGTTGCTGTGTTACGGATTTTGTATTGGTTCCGTCGGAAAGCGTTGCGGATACAAGGCTATCCGCTTCGGCAGTTCCAGTAAGAACGATCGCCGATTTCTCGCCTGCATGAATGTAGTTATCGCTTGAAATCGCGGTAATGGTAGGTATGCTTGGCACAACGGTGTCGGTGTATGCGGCTGCGGTGAAGTCGTTTGACGGGTGAGCGTTTGTTGTTTGGTTTCCCGCAAGATCCGAACCGGCAATATGGATTTCTTCCAGTTCGGCCCCAATGGCAGCGGCATCGGGAGCGATTGTTCGTTCTAGACGATATGTGGTGCCGGAGACGGGCGTGGCAGTAGCATCGGTGATATCGTTTGCTGTTCCTTCTGCGAGAATGGAGATTGCTGGTGCCGCACTCAGTGCTTCACTCGCGATGACGCGAAGATAGTATGTTCCGGTTTTTAACTGTGGGTTATCTCCAAGCGAACTCGTCAGCGCACTGTCCGAAAAATATTGCGCAGCGAATGTCGGTGAGTCGGTATGGATGACAATATTTTTATTCGCACCGAGCGATCCCGCTGCGCCTGGAGCCGCAAGCGTCAGTAGCGCCGCGTTGCTTGCGTTATCAAGAATGGTTCCGCCATTGAGCGTGAGCGCATCTGTTGCTGCATAATCGAGATCCGCAATATCTTCACCGGCTCGGGCGGTGTAGGTAAACGTTAGGGTTGTTCCTCCGGATCCACTCGCGTAATCAGGATGCGCTCCATTATTGAGGGTGAGATGCGGGGTTCCTCCGCTCGTGTTCACGGTAACGGTTCGAGAGAATGTTACTTGGATCGGTACAGCCTGTGTTGTGCCGTATGTCCCATCTGCGAGTGAAGACGTCACATTTGTGACTGAGGTTTGTGTTCGGAACGCTACAATTTGGCCGCGCCAGTTTGCGGATGCGCTGATTGACGTTGTTACTCCGTGTGGACCGGCAGTATTCACGAGGTTATCGCCACCTGCATATCCGGCCGCACGCCCAGATCCTGTTGTTCCAAAATCAACAAGTTCAGTGAACCCTTCACCGGCATTCGCCCATGTGCTGTTCGTGTGTCGCTTGTTGGCGTCATTGGTGAATGCGGCAAGAATGAGCTCGTTTGTGTCTGTTGTTGTTACCGTTCCGCTTGTTGGCGTATCACTTGATCCTGTTGCGGATCCAGTTCCAGCGAGCATTACCTCTGTTCCAGCGTATTCGTATACATGAATGCCAAGCGATCCTGGGCTTGCGTTCACCGACGCGGAGATTGCCGTTTCACCGCCGAGCGCGACGGTGTAGAAGATTGCTTGACTTGGCGTTCCGCTCTGATTGATTGCGGTGCTCCAGTTTGTTGGCCCGGTGATGGTTGCACTGCCGTTTGCACCAACCACCGCAACGAGTAAATGTCCCGCAACAGCCGCAGGACTGAGTGTGGTACTGACAATTGTTGGATTTGCTTGGTTTGATGTGCGGGTTCCGGTGCGGGACTGCACGAGGCTTGACGCAACAACGCGGTTCGTCCAAAGAAGCCCAATAATAATTCCCGTGAGAACTCCAATAGCACAGAGCACAAAAATTGGTACACGGAACCGATGTACAATGGAGCGCTTTTGTGTCGCCATACCATCGAAATATTGCCTCCATTATACTCCTTTTTTGTGCGCGCTCCGTTTGGTGCTATAGTTTCTCCCATATGAAGCTTCTTCAACGCTGTTCGGCGATTTTGTTGGGACTTTTCGTTGTTTTCGGCGCTGCTGCCCCGGTTGTGCGTGCAGGCGACCTTATTCTCGGTGGGCAAAAGCACGAATACAAAGTGATCCTTCGTGGCGATGGCCGGGCGATTGTGGTGGGGAAGATGACCATTCCAAATACGGGAGCCGGTCCGCTGACAAACATCCGCGTGGGATTATCGGTGACAGATGCAACACAGATGAGCGCGTATCAAGTCGTTGTTGAACAGTCGTGTTCAAAGCTCGATACATCGAGCGGAACATCGGTATGTACAAAATATAAGGACGTCTCCTCGAAAGATATTACGAATGCGCCATATGAAAAGATGGCAATCGTCGACGACACTGACTCTGGCGATGGATACCTTCTGAGCCTTCCGCAATCAGTCGATCCTGGCGCGAGCGCCGTGGTGTTGCTCGCGTATAGCTCGAAGGAATATACGGACGAGAGCTTCGGATTGTTCTCGTACACATTCGCAACACCAACCGTGGACGAACGTATTGAATCGATGTCCGTGATAGTACAGACCGACAGCGATCTCTATATCGATGGTGAGGGAACGGAAATCAAATATACTGAAGACTTTCCTGACGACACATTCGCCGACGCGACTGGACTTTCTGCGGAATCAGCACTCACAACAATCTCGAGTAAGCGCGGGAACACGGTTCGCGAATCTGCATCTGATCTTTTCCCGGGGGAGTCGTACACGGTGACTGGCCGATATAGCGAATTTTGGTGGAGGCTCTCGATTGGAAGAATCCTCTTCGGCGTATTGATCGTTGCGCTCGTGATTGGCTTTGGTATCTGGCGCCTTCGAAAAGCGTCGATGGCGAATCCTATTCCAATGAAACAAAGAATTCATGCGATTCTCTCTGGCACACCACTCGTGAGCGGATTCTTCGCAGCACTACTTATCGGTGTGTGGACATACGTTGCGATAAATGTTGTATCGGCACAGTTCGTTCGTCATGCAAGGAGCCCGCTCGTGATTGCATTAATCGGTATTGTAGTCGCAATGATGTATCTGCTTGTTGGCCTCGGACCTTCCGTTCTCTTTGGCGCAAAAAGGGGTTGGAAGGCTGGGGTGATGACGTTTGTCGCGACGATTGTATGGTTGATTATCGGTATCGCGGTTTTCGCAGCCTTTGGTGGTGATTCCGTCCTTAGGATCGATGATTTCGAGATGTAAAAAGAAATACAACACAAAACTCAGCCGCGAAGCTGGATTTTGTTATTGATTCTCTTTACGTATTGGTCATTCCCGCGTAGACGGGAAGCCAGAGTATTTTCAGCCGGAAGAATGGATCCCATCCCGCACGGGGATGACTGAAAATACGTTGTGCGCCTGTGTGATCTGTACGCTAGAACAATCGATTCACCAGATCGTTCGCGTGTTCAGACGCAAGGCCGACGGTACTGAAGTTCAGCGACTCACCAACGTAGAATGTATTTTTCGTTCCCTGAATCGACTCGATACGATCGAAGAATCCATCTTTCATTATTTCCGATGAGATGTGGGGGAAATATTTCCAATGCGTGATGCTGTGAATCGTGCTGACGACGCCACCCATTTTTTTCACGAGGTCCGTCATGTGATCGGTGAGATCGGTGTCGGTCTGACTTCCATCGGCGAGCGCGTAGAACGTGTACACCCTTGCATCGGCATGACGGTGATGCCAGAACACAGGGTGGCCTGCGCGATGTGGAGTGAAGTTGCTCGGAACATATCCGTCCCCGTCGAGAATTCCTTCGATGGTGCAGGCGATGGTAACGTAATCGACGTATTGAATTTTCGAGAAGAGATTTCGTTCATCGTCAGTGGAATCGATGTACGAGAGTGTTTCGTCGAGCGGGGAGGCGATGATGAGCGTATCGAATTCTTCTGTTCCTCGTTCGGTCGTAACGGAAACCGATGTCTCCGACCGTTCAATGTGTGAGATCGCAGTATTTAATCGAACCGTGTGTGCCGCAGCAACCGCGGTCCATAAATGCTGAATGCCGTTGGGTAGTCGATACACCTTGCGCTGCATAAATGCCAAGAGCGTCGACCACCGATAATATTTCAATACGTATGCTGCCGGAATACGCTCGAAGTAATCGTATCCAAACCCGGTAAAGAACAATGCGAATTCGCGAGCGAGATTTTCGATCTTGTGTTTTTTTGCGAATTCGGTGAAGGGGGCTGCGAGTGCATGCGGAGTGTTTGCGAGACCGGATTTTCCGGTGGCTCGGTACTTTTGTGTGAGCCAGCAATACTTCGCGAGCTCCTTGAGAAGTTTTGCGCTCTCAAAGATGTTTCGCTTTGGCTCTGCGATTCCAGATAGACCGTCAACTGTAACGTCGTTATCAAATTGTATAGGAGCAAGAGGAATATTAAATTCCTCTGCGAGTCGTAAGACGATCGAATTGTCTTCCGCAAGCACGCCTGCGCCGAGTTCGTAATTCTTTCCCTCAATCTCAACGGTGCAACATTTGCCTCCAACGCGGTTTGAACGTTCAAAGACGGTGATATTGGAATATCCCTTTGCCTTGAGTGCATGAGCTGCCGAAAGACCGGCAGCTCCTGCGCCGATGATGGCGATGCGCTTGTTTAGCCTTTGATCGCTTTCTGAATGGTCCATATCACGTTTTTTTTGAGGATAGCAGATGCACAAAGCACACCGCCCATCACGCCACCGGAGATGCTTGCGATCATGGCGTCTTGGCCGGTGAGGAAGAGATTCTTTACTGGCGTGTATGGCTTCAAGAATGTTTGGCGGAATCGCTTTGGTGTGTGCGATGTGCCGTAGATTTCACCAGATGGATGGCCGACGTAATGTTTCGCCGAAATTGGAGAAGACGCCTCGTAATATTCCACCTTGCCGCGAAGCTGTGGTGCAGCGCGGAACAAGATTTCGAACATCTTTTCTGCAACACGTGCTTTCATCGCTTCGTAATCTTCACCGCGCTTGTGTTTGTCTGTTCCTTGCCACTTTTTGAACCAATCAAACGGTGTAAGGATGATCACTTCTGCGGTGGTGCGGCCAGGATGCGATGTTTGCGACTTTGGATCCTTTGCGGACGGGAACGATGCGAATGCTACCGGGAGCGGAGCGTCGATCGACTGTGCGGCGTGCTGGTTCGCGACGTGGTCGTAAACATCAGGGAAGATCCAGTAGTTACACTTTGGTAATTCGAAGACTTCTTTGAATCCAACATACAAACCCATATGCGCCAACGATGGCGTAAGGTTTTTGAGCATGTCGTCCAATTTGTGCTTGCGAACCACTTCTTGTGGCAACAACGAGGAGAAGGTGTTGACGACACCGGCATCGGAGATGATTCGCTTGCCGCGGAGCACGGTTCCGTCGGCCATGCGCACACCAACGGCGGTATTGCCTTCGACGACGATCTCGTTTACGCGTGCAGAGAAGATGACGGCGCCACCGGCTTGTTCGATGACTGGCACTGTCGTTTCAGCAAATCGTGGTGCGCCGCCGATCGGATAACCGGCACCCTCCATGTAGTGGTTCGCGAGAACAGCATGCATGTAAAAACTACTTTCCGACGGCTGCAAACCGTAGTCGCCGTATTGTGCCGTCAGCACGCCGATGAGTTTTTCGTTCTTCGTAATCGACTGTAGTGCCTTGAGCGTAGTGAGATCCGAATACTTCAACGTGCCTTTGCGCATCAGCCCGCCGAAGAGCTTCGCGAGGAATGGCGGGAGAACTTTTTCCGCGTAGTACGCCGTGCCGAGCGCATCAACTTCATCGAGGAGCTTGAAGTACGCATCGATGGACGTGCAGTCTTCTGCGGCAGGGAAGTATTCCTTGAGTGCGGTCATCAAATTCTTTCGTCCGCGAGGAAACACGTATTCTTTGTCGCCGAAAATCGCACGATCGTAGATATCGTCAAGTGGCGCCCATTCGAGCTGTTCTTTGGTGAGATAGCGGAAGACTTTATTCAATAACGTGCCTTTGATATGCACTTGGCCAACGTAGTGCAGTCCGACGTCCCACACATAGCCCTTTCGCTGAAATGCGTGAGTATACCCGCCGATGACGAAGTGTTGTTCGAGGACTAGTACGCGCTGTCCAGCCTGTGAAAGAATCGACGCCACACTCAGTCCGCCCGTCCCAGACCCAATAACAATTGCGTCGAATACGCCCTTACTCGCTTCTTGCTTCCGAAATGTGAGATAGGAAAGCCCAGGCATGAAAGGGGATTAAAGGAATGATTGCGAAAAGTCTATCATATTGTGGAAGAAAAGTGTGCTCTCCGTTTTTTGACTTGAACCCCGAAAGTCGTGTATATTCCTTCCGTTCACAGAGTCTACGACTTTCTCATTTTAGGCGAGTTTCGGTGCGCAAGGAGCAAAGTTCGCGATGCGTACTCCATGGGTACGGTGAGCGAATTTGCGACGCAGCAAGCCGAAAATCGTCAAAATGAGGAAGTTGTAGGAATAATCCGAGATCGTCTAACGGCAGGACGAGAGACTCTGAATCTCTCAATCATGGTTCGAATCCATGTCTCGGAACCATCACGACCTGTTCCTACAGACCGGGACAGGGGGTGACCAAGAAAACCCGCATTCCTCATGGAGTGCGGGTTTTCGTTTGGGGTGATTGTTTGGTGACACTCACTTTTACTTGAATTCGGCTTCTAATCGCTGTGGGTCGATCGGGCGATATTTATCAAAATACTTGCTGACATTTTTTAGGTCGCGGTGCAGCATGCCTCGTGCCTCGGGGTGAGTTCTAGCGTCAATTGATTGAGGAAAATCAATGATGTACGGCTTTGATTTCCACCAAAGAATATTATAAGCAGATAGATCTGCGTGAACAATACCAAGATTCCAAAATATTTTCATGCTTTCGACGACGTCCTTGAAGGCTGTCACGGCATCTTTTGGACTTAACTCTACGTCGACTAGTCGTGGCGCAACATTTTTTTCATCACCTAGTAGCTCCATGAAAATTGCTCTGTCGATTTGGAGTATTGGTTCAGGAATCGTGGCTCCAGCCTTATAAAGTTTTTGTAACATGAAAAATTCCCGTTTGATCCAGTTTTCATGTTTTAGCTTTCTTCCAAATGTATTCTTTTTGGCGACGGCCTTTCGCGCCGAAGCACTTTTATAAAACTTACCAGCAAGATAACTGTCATCAGCTTGAAAACTTCTTTCATCAGGATTTTTGTATACCTTCATTGCGACCAATCTTTCATCAAAAAGAGCGCGAAAAACCGATGCCTCTTTTCCCGATTTTATATGCGAAAGAATCTCAAGCTTGTGGCCGAGTGCGTTGGTTTGTTCAATAAGGGCATCTAAGTTTTCCATGTAACCTGGATTGTACAATTAGCTTGCTTCGAGTACTAGTCCTTAAACTCCCAGTTCTATCCGACCGGAACAGGGTCGGTGAGTATATAAAAGGGTGCTTGAAAGGCCTTCAAAGGTCTTAGGCGAGACCGGGCCGCAGAACCACAAAAAGACAACCCACCCGGGTTGTCTTTTTGTGGTTCGCCAGCCAAAAGGCTGGCCAATGTGCTTCGCACATTGCGAGACATGAATGCGATTTGCGCGGCGAGCTCGCTCGCCACACGCGAATCGCCATCCATGTCGGCAGTCTCGGAGCCATCACGATCTGTTCCTACAGGTCGGGACAGGGGGTTCCCAAGAAAACCCGCATTCCTCATTGAGTGCGGGTTTTCGATTTGGCGTGTTGCTTGGCGACCCTTACTTTTCCTAGCCTTTTCAATGATGAGCTCGCCGCCCTTCACCACGATCCGACTTTTGGTTGTTCAGGGGGTTTCCGTTTATCTTCTCTTGAGTCATCCTGAAGAATGAGCCTCGTACATGCTCCCATATCGATTTTTGGGATTATGAAGGCATGTTGTTGGTTCGAATTCGGCTTGGATACGACGGCTAGGAGATGCTGTAATTTTTCATGTGATATTTCACCTCACGACAAACGAGAGTATCATAATCGAGAAGTATTGTATTTGATGCATGAGTATGTCCAGTACAGAAAAGTTGTCATCGCAGCAGTGGTTGCAGAGATTTAAAGAATTAGACCTGCTAGGACGTGAGCGCCCATTAAATTTTTCTTTGGAAATAGCTACAAAAGAAGTATTGGAGTCAAGCCTAATAGAGAAATTTGAAAAACAGTTTGGCACACAGGGCTATCATCCCGACGGAACGTGGACGTTTCTCGTTGCCCAGTGGCCGGAGATCCAGGACGCTACGTACCACACGGGATTGTTGATAAAAGGATGGAACCAGACTTCACCACAAGACAGACTGGAGATTCGCCTGAGTAATTTTGGACGCCTTGCATACATACATACAATCGACGACACGGAACCCGACGATACTTTTTTTACATTTCTTGGCACTATTATCAGCTGTGCAGGATATACGCTTTTAGACGACGACGTACTGCATGTGCGATGGAACGATCATAACGGTCTTGAGACCTGCGCTCAGAAGAGATTTTTCGAGTACCTTTAGTATGCACATTCTCATTCTCTTTACCGTCGGAGCCATTCTTTTATATAGTGTTATTCTTCCAGTAATATTTACCGTTTTTTGGACGCCCGACGTTTGGGGAGCGGATGAGATTGCTGTGCTTGGCATTGTTATGGTGTTTTGCTCGCTGATCGGATGGCATCTCTTGTCACGAATAATACCAAAACGAATGTACGTACGAAAAATGATGGCTATCCACGGCACGTTTATCGCTACCGGTTTAGTATTGGCGTTCGCCGCATTCGTACACCGCCTCAACGGATAGAGAGGCGCCACCAGCCCCTCTAAAGGCCTCAAGCCAGACTGGGCCACAGAATTGCCATACATGTGGCATAAACTCTTGTATATATGAAAGCATTGCGATCGCTCGGGAACACGGCATTTTTCATTGTAGGGATGATGATTATTCTCATTGGCGCCCAGGCGTTCTCTCCAATTATTGTCCGAGGAAAAGTTCTTTCTGCATCATCGTTGTACGATCTTTCAATCGTGACGTATGAAAAAGGAGAGACAGAATTTATTTACAATGATTACGATTACAGTTCAAGCAGTCCACGGTCCTGGAGTGTTCGCGCGACGGTCGATGCGATTCCGTCGCGAGATCCTGGTTCTCCAGAGTTTAAAGCGCCGAATATTGAGCTTATCGGAGCCTCAGAACACAAAGAAGTTCACGTTTTTGATGATCCGGATTCAAACGAATGTCAACGGAATATTCTTTTTCTTGATCGGACGAAAATGGAGAAGGAACACTTTGTGATATCTCGTACCGATTATTGCGTGAAAAATATTGTTGATGAATGGGATATGACCACATTCTTTGCCGTCAATTCGGAAAACACAAAGATTGCGCTGGGGAATGTGGCGGATGGAACAATCTTCGCATCAATCGATGCAGCAAACGTGAGTTCTCGCCCTGGTCACAACTGGGAAAACACCAAGATCGTCTTTACGGTTGGTGAAATGACTCGCGATGACGATACTCGAAAACTTTTCTTGTGGGACGTGAATGCGAATATTCTCATTGATAAGACCGCCGTTTTGAGAACGGTAAACGAAGACATCGGCTTCATCCATTATGTTCGCGAAACAGATTCGTTTGACTTGTACAGCGGAAATTTTGACTCGACGCTTCATGGCGAAGGCGAATTTAGAGCATACAAAAAGCTCGCATCCTTCAAATAGCAAAAAAGACCATCGCGTTTGCGGTGGTCTTTTTTGTTTCCTACTCCTTCATCGCCTTCTTCTTCAGCTCCGTGTGCTTTGAGCCGTGTTTTTCTACGCGGCGCTCTAGGAAGTCCACCACTCTGCCAGCTACGTTGATGCCGGTGGCTTTGCTGATGCCTTCCAATCCTGGATTGCTGTTCACTTCGATAATCTTTGGTCCAGATTTTGTACGAAGGATATCGACACCAGCGATATCGAGGCCAAGGATGAGCGTTGCCTTGATTGCGAGTTTCTTTTCCTCATCGGAAAGATCCACTGTGCCAACGGAACCGCCTTTGTGAAAGTTTGCCCGGAATTCACCAGCCTTTGCGGAGCGTTCCATGGATGCGAGGACGCGCTTTCCGGCGACGAACACACGAATGTCCTTGCCTTGTGCTTCTTCAATGTATTCCTGCAACTTTACTGGGCCATGTTCCTTTTTGGTGAGATAGTCGACGATTGGGGAGAGCGATCGCATGGATTCTGCGATGAACACGCCGGTGCCGTGCGTGCCGTAGATTGTCTTTACGATAACAGGGAAGGTGAACTCCTCAGCAGCAACTTTCAAAAGCGATGCATCGCCCACCACGTGGGTTCGTGGAACCGGAAGACCAAAGTGATTGAGCATCTGCAACGTACGAATTTTGTTCTTTGCACGAAACACGCCAATGTACGTGTTGATGACGTAAAACTTTGCCAACTGGAATTGTTTAATGATGGATGCGTTCACGCTCGGATCGGCGGTGAACCCCGGACGAACCAAGATGACGTCGAAATCTTCTGGATTTAAAATTTCCCCTTTGTACGTGAGTGTCTTTCCGTTACCAAAGACGAGGCCGACATTGTGCGCATACAACATCTTTACGCTGTGCCCGCGGCCCTTTGCTTCGTCAACGATACTTTTCGTTCCCACGGCGATCTGTTCCTTTCCGGCCACGAAACTGAGAATTCCGATCCTCATATCTATGATGCAACCTGAGTATTAAAGTGTACCGTTGATCTCATCGAGCACTGCTTCCAATTCTTCGCGTGTCTTCACTGTCATCATCTTCTCGCGGTGCGACTTTACGTGAGGCAAGCCTTTGAAATACCAGGAAAGATGTTTGCGGAACGTTGTCACCGATTCCGGACCGTATTGTTCAAGGTGCAGTGCGAGGTGAAGTTTCACCACGCGGATACGTTCGTTGAGTGTAACGGGCTCGGGAGTTTTCCCTGCAGCAATGCTGTTGAACTCTTTAAAGATCCACGGATTGCCCAGTGCGCCACGAGCAATGAGCACGCCGTCGCATCCAGAAACGTCGAGGGCTTTTTGAATGAGCTCTGCTTTATGCACGTCGCCATTACATAATACCGGAATGGAGACTGCCTGTTTCACTTTGCCTACCGCTTCCCAGTCTGCAACGCCAGAGTAGCCTTGCATGCGCGTTCGGCCGTGGACAGTGAGTAAGTCTGCACCAGCGTCTTCCAAAACTTTTGCGAAACCAATCGCGTCCGTGGGATCGGACCACCCCAATCGAATCTTGATCGATACCGGAACTTTTGTGACGGCTTTCATTGCCTTTACGATCGCGGCAGCGCGCTCCGGTTCCTTCATGAGTGCTGCGCCGTTGAAGTTGCTGACGATTTTGTATACTGGGCAGCCCATGTTCACGTCGAAACCTTCTGGATGATGCTCGGCCTCGATAATTTTCACTGCCTCTGCCATCGTCGCGGGATCGCTCCCAAAGATTTGTTGCACGAGTGGCCGCTCGTCGGGATGAATCGCCGTCATGCCGAGTGTTTTGTCGTTTCCGCGAATGACCGCCTCAGACGACACCATTTCGCGGAACATGATGAGCGGGCTGCTGTTCCCTGTTACTTCCTTTACCACACGACAAAATGCGCTATCCGTCATGTCTGCCATGGGGGAGAGCGCGACAATTGGTCGCGGAAGCAATTTCCAATCAAGGGTGGTCATAATGAACCACTAGTGTAAAACGATGCGCGAAGGAAACGCAAGGCTATGTTACAATCCTGGCATATGACGCAAAACATCGAATTTAATGAAGAGGAGCTTTTTGAAACGATTGTTGAGGAAGGCTTAATGCAGGGAATCGTGGACGAAACAGCGTATTTCGATCTTGTTGATGAGATTATTGAAGACTTGCGTCGAGAAGCGGAGCTTAATGATGATCAAGATCTTGAGGGTCATGCTGATCATTTGAAGGCACGGTTTTCGGAATATCAGTCTCGTCAGGCAGACTAGCCATCTATGCGCCTCACCTTTTACGGGGCCGTGGAAAGCGTGACGGGGTCATGTTTTTTGCTGGAAACGCCAAAGGGGAAGCTTCTCATCGATTGCGGCATGCATCAGGGTGAGCGCATGTGTTCAAAGGTGAACTTAGAGCCATTTGGATTCCAGCCCGAGCATATCGATGCGGTTATTGTGACGCACGCACATTTCGATCATACTGGTCGGCTGCCGGATTTGGTGAAGCAAGGGTATAAGGGAAAGATTTTCATGACGCCGCCAACAAAAGGACTCATGGAGCTCGTGCTTGAGGATTCCGTGCATATCATGGCTGAGAATTCTAAGAAATGTGGTGATCCTGTGGTGTACGAAAAACAGGATCTGCACAACATGCTCGAGGTTGTGGTGACGGTGCCGTATCACCACGTCACGAAGCCATTCGAGGGAGTAATGGTCGAATTTTTCGACGCCGGACATATTTTGGGATCGTCGTTTGTTCGCGTTGTTGTTGACGACGCGGGGGAATCGAAGGCCATCATCTTTAGTGGAGACGTTGGAAACGACGACGTGCCGATTCTTCCAGACACCGAGGTTCGTCCAGCGGCTGACTACGTGGTTTGTGAGGCGACATACGGCGCGAAGGACCACGAGAAGGCTGCGGTGCGCGAACCAATGCTTGCGAATTTTGTGAAGAAAGTGATCGGCCGCAACGGCACATTAATCATTCCCGCATTTTCTGTTGAGCGAACGCAAGAACTTTTGTTCGCGCTCGATCAGTTGCTGCAACGTGGGGAAATTCCATCGATTCCAATGTACCTCGACAGCCCGCTCGCGATTCGTGCAACGGAATTGTATCGATTCTTTAGCGACTATCTTTCGTTCGATCATCCATCTGCGCCAGGAAAGGACGGTGATTGGTTCCGATTCCCGTCGCTTACCGAAACGCTTACTGTTGATGCATCGAAGGTGATTAATGACGACAACCGTCCAAAAGTGATTATCGCTGGGAATGGCATGATGACTGGCGGCCGCGTATTGCACCATATGGCACGCTACATCGACGACGTGAAATCTGGATTGCTCATCATTGGCTATCAAGCAGACCATACGCTTGGAAGAAAAATCCAAAACGGCGCAACACAAATCAATATTTACGGCGAACCACACGAGGTTCGTGCTGAGCTTTTAACGATCGACGCATTCTCCGCGCACGGCGATCAGAAGAAATTGACGACGTTTGTCCGTGGCAACGGCGCGTTGCCAAAGAAAGTATTCCTCGTCCACGGCGAAGGGCCAATAAAGGACACGTTTGCAACGCATCTTCGCGCATCGCTTGGCGTTGATGTGCAGATTCCTCATGTGATGCAGGGGTATGAGATTTGAAGAGAAGGGGGTTAAAACGGTTAATCGGGATTACCCTTGGTTAAGGCGGTTATTTAGGATTCCGGATAACCGTTTAACCGAGGCAGTAATCTGCCGATTAACCGTTTTAACCGTTCTCATTCTTTCCGCAGCGCTCGTCATCGGCCGGCACTTTGATGCATCGTGGGCTGGGGGAGAGGGATTCCGTCCGCGATCGGAGATTGTGATAACACAACGAGATGATTCCACCTTTGCGGATTGTATTGGTGTTGATTCAACACGAGAGAATATTCAAACATGCGGTGGAGCGATGAAGAAAGTGTCGATTGGTTCGTCCACGATTTGGATGGACGACAACACGTCGCTTGTGGTGATTAATGATCGCGAGGGGAAGGAGGAGCTTGCGCTGTACGGTGGCAGAATTGTTGTTGAAGGGCCGGTGATCATTGATGTGCGGGACCAGCAGTTTTCTGCATTGGAGCGTATAAGTTTGGTGAATTATAGTTGGTTGTATCGGGTTGATGTGTTATGGATGGAACAGGGTGTTGCGAAAAGTTTCGATACGTTGCCGCCGTATGACCAAGCGAAAGACATCACGTTCAATACACAAAGTGAAAGCGTCAAAGACTTCTACGACTGGGCGCGTTGATGCGTTCCACGGGATTGTTTTTGAGTGGTTCAAAAAGAATGGTCGCGATCTCCCATGGCGCAAGACGAAGAGTCCGTATGCGATCGCGCTGTCGGAGATTATGCTCCAGCAAACGCAGGTTGATCGCGTTATTCCCAAATGGCGAGCATTTCTTTTGGCGTTTCCTACATGGAACGATCTCGCCAATGCATCGACTGCTGATGTCATTCGACTGTGGCAGGGCCTTGGCTATAACCGGCGTGCCGTCATGTTGCATCGGCTCGCGAAAGCCGTCACCGACCTCGGGGGAGAGCTTCCGAATGACATCGATGCGATGAAGAGACTTCCGGGTATTGGCGACTACACCGCGAATGCCATCGCCGCTTTTGCGTTTCGTAATGCCGATGCCGCACCAGTTGATACAAATATTTCCAGAATCTTTCGTCGCGTCTTTCCGTGCCATCGATCAGATCCAAAATCGATTCAACGCCTTGCGAAGTCGATCGCACCAAAAGACGTATGGACGTGGAACCACGCACTCATGGACATCGGTGCTCTGCATTGCTCCGCCCGCGGCCATGTTTGGGGATTATGCCCGCTCGCACCACTCCACGGATCGAAGGAGCCAAAGACATCTCTCCCCCCATTTATGGGGGGAGTTGGAGGGGGGCTTGTACGCCCGAAGAAATCGATAAAATTCGAATCCACCGACCGCTACTTCCGTGGCCGCATTGTCGACGCCCTTCGCGAATCGCCGATGACACTCAAGAAACTTCGTTCCCGATTGGAACTTTCCAGCCTCGATGAGGCACGATTCAATGTGTTGATTTCAAGGCTTGTGCATGGCGGTGTCGTCGAACAGCACAAAAGTACGGTATTCTTGGCGGGTGATCGGGACTGAAATGGAGCGGAATCTTGGATGAGGTTGGGAAGGGCGCTGAAAGAAGATTATCGGCGAGGGTGGGGTGCTCGTTTGCCCAATCTCCGAGTGTAAAGAGGACTTTACATATCAATGTGCGCTTTTACTGGGGTTTTCGATCAGAAAAGTGTAAAGACCTCTTTACACTTTCAAAACCTAAAAACACACGCGGTGCCGAAGCATTCTCTCCGTCCCAACCCAGTCAAAGGATCAGTTTCAGTTCAAAGATTATTATTTCTCTTTTATGGCTCTCCTCGAGTTTTACGGTGACACGTGTCCGCACTGTGTGGAAATGAAGCCGATGGTGGAGAAGATTGAAAAGGATCTTGGCGTTTCGATTGAGAAGATTGAGGTGTGGAATAACGAAGCAAACGCGAAGCGCATGGAGGAAATCGATACGGGCCTTTGTGGTGGCGTGCCATTTTTTTATAACACCGAAACAAAAGGATTCATCTGTGGATCGAGCGATGAGGCGACGGTGATTGCCTGGGCAAAAGGGGAGAAGGCGAACGGAATCGGTGAAGGCAAATAATCGTATGCGCTTTGCGATCGTTTTTACCGCGATCGTATTGCTCGGCGCTGGATGCACCGATGATTTTGTTTCTCGAGTACAGGCAACAACCGACGCCGCGAAATCAAAAGCCGCGGAAATTTCCGCGGCAATTGAAAGTGCACAGAAGACGATGGAAAAGGCGCAGGCGATTTATACCATTCTTTCTACTCCATCCGTTCCACCCAGCGAGGATCAACCGCAACCTGCAGTTGAAGAAAATACTTCTTCCCCGTCACCGTCTCCAGTTCCCGACGCGTCGACTGTCCAATCTCCTTAATTCCTCGTCCACCAGCGCCGATAATCATTGGCTTGTAGCGTTCAGAGTGTGTGTAGATGGTTGCATCCACGAACACGGTGCCGTTATCTTGGATGTCGATGCTGTTCACTTCAACGTGTGTTGAGTAGGGAACTTCTTCACGCAAGCGAAGAAAGAGTTTTTCGCGAATCAATTCCGCAAGCCACTCTTCGTTGCCCATGCTGGTGAGTTGGAATTCCGGATAGAGGAATTCACCTTCCGGCATCTGCTCCCAGATCCACTTTTCGATCAGGTCAGTGTTTTTTGACGTCATTGCGGATACTTCCACGTACGCGCTGAACTTTGAACCAAGGTCGCGGTAGTAGTCGATGAAATTCTTCGACGACGGATCGTCGATCTTGTTGATGACGAGCAACTTTGGAATCGTAATTTTCTCAACAAGACGGAACGCCTGCTTTTCCTCGTCACCAATCGGTCGTGTTGGATCGACGACGTACATGACCGCATTCACGTCGCGCAACGAGTCCTTTGCGTACGCATTGAGCTTGTTGGTAAGCGTGTCGCGAGCCTTCTGCATGATTCCAGGAGTGTCCACAAACACCACCTGACCCTGTTCGCGGGTGATGATACCCTGAATAGGACGCCGCGTGGTTTGTGGCTTTGGTGTGGTAATCGCAACCTTTGTGCCGACCATGGTGTTAATCAGCGTGGATTTCCCAACGTTACTACGCCCCACGATCGCAACCATTCCTGACTTTGCCATACATTTAGGTGGTCATCAGCCCATTGGCCGAAAGAATAATACGCAGAGCTTAGCGGAAAAAGTCTCTTTTGTAAACCTATGAGAGTATTTGACGAACAGAAACGGCCGAAGGTTGGTGTAGGTGTGGTTGTGTTTCGTGGGAACGAAATTGTTCTTATGCAACGACGTGGCGTTCATGGCGAAGGGTCGTGGTGTCCTCCCGGTGGTCATCTGGAGTATGGAGAATCTTGGGAGGACTGTGCGAAACGTGAAACACTGGAAGAACTTGGCGTTGAAATCGAGAATGTAGAATTTTTAGGAGTAACGAATGATATTCACGAGAAGGAACAGAAACATTACATCACCATTATCCTTCGCGCCGATATTGCTGGGGGGGAGAACCGCAGATTATGGAACCAGAAAAAATGTCTGCACTGCGTTGGGCGACGTGGGAAACGTTACCGACCCCGATGTTCTTATCGATTCAGAATGTATTGAAAAGTCAGTTCTCACCGCTGAAGGAAAATCGATCGTAGATTTTAACAGAGGCTGCTAAAGCTAAGCTTTAACACTTGGATCAATAATATAAACCATAAAATGTTGTAAACGTATCGGAAGACGTTCTCAGCGTATGGTCAAAACTCGGTTTTGAATTGGTGCCTTTTGAAATTGGTACAATACTCGCATGGCGAAGCAGACCTTTGATATTCCGAGCGTTGACGCTGTTGATGAAACTGCGGCAGAGTTTTTGCGTGCGCGAGAGGTGAAAGTGCCAGAATCCATCGACGAGCTTCGTCAGGCAAGCGAATCCGCGAGTGAGGCTGTTGAGCAGATTTTTGGAAACTTTGATCGACTGCGGGCAATGAAGGAGGAGTCGGAGGAAAGGGTGAATGACGATCCTCCACCGGAATCGTACAATGCGTGGATCGATGCCGCACTCGATCTCGACGCCGCGTTTCTTGAGGATGGTGACGGCGCGCTGGGTCGTGAGCTTATTGAACTCGCCAAACTCGATGATGTCGCGTTTGCAGATCGAAAAGACGAAGCTCGTCGGCTGTTGCTCGGCACTGCGAACATCGCGCTTCGTATGTATCCGTCGGTACACCGGTTGGTGACGCTCGGGTTTGGGGTAAGTCGTCCCGAAGTCATTGAGAAGCTGTCTGCTGGAGAACTCGTGCAAAATGAGCGAGTGCATGGTGTTTCCGTGACGCCTCGGAGAAGAACGATTATCGGATTGCTCCGCCATTGTGATGCTCGACTTCCGGAAGAGGAACGAACGAATATTTGGACGCTTGAAGTGCCGCCAGAACTTCCGCAGTCGATTGTTGTTTCCGATCCATTCAACGCAAGCGATGATACACTTGCGGCGTATTGGAGTCGGCGAATTGGTGCGGTCCATGAAACACGCGGAAAAGAAACAGCGATTGTGTTGTTAAGTGGAGAAAAAACAACATCAGTGCTTTGGGAACTGGAGAATATTGCTGAACACGCAGATGACGACGTGTTGCGCGCTGCTGCTGGGCGTATTGTACGCTGGCTCGAGGACAAGCAGATCTATTACACAGATCCTGACCCACGTGATTTTGAGCTGTATCACTTAGGCATGGAGGATCCGCAAACACTCATAGAAATCATGCGTTCCCTTGATGTGATCAAGCATTTTGATCCGGAATTCTTCTTTGAATTGATCGGCATCGATCCTTTGCTGGGCGGACGAAGCGTGTATTTTGGATCGTTTTTGCACAAAGCGATGTACAACACGCAACGCGTCGTCGACCACGCATCGCCGGAACTCGGCGAGATGGCCCTTCGCACGATGACGCATCAACTGCTTACGCTCGATGAATCTGTGCAAACATATTCGGCCGTGGTTTCAAAACAATCGTTAAAGGCAATGGCGGGGCAGATGAGGAGCACGATTGACGCAGCACAGACGGAGGAATCAAAGGCGCAAGCATTCATAATGATGGCGGTCCCATTTTCACGAATAGCAATACACGCCGAAGTTCGTCGTCAGCTTGAAGCAATGCGTGAAGCAAGTCCGGAAAATATTGCCGAAGAACTTCGCAGACGGATCGATGATATCGAGCATCCGTTGAAATTGGCAGATTATCTCGTGAATCTTCCAAAACATGCGACGGATGATTTGGCCGTTCGACGGCAGCTTCGCGAGATTTTTTCTGAAAAGAAGATCGAGAATGGAACGTTTCGGAACGTGACATCTTGGGTATCCGGTGAGGGCGTCCCCGAAAAATACGAATTGAGCTTTCCAACTATTCTTCCAGAACTCTATAATCGAATTCCGCTGATTGATGAAACGCGAGACGATTTAGGATTCGCGCTGCGTGTGAAGGTTGCGATTCGTGATGCTGTTGCTCTCGCAAGTAATATCGAGGAATTCACAACGAAATCTTCTTCCGAAAAAACACGCGCAAGGCAATTTTTGAAATTCATCATGCCAGACGACCTTTTCCGTGAGGATTTTGAGGCGATCTGGGATCAGTTATTCCATTGGGCTTCCGAACAAACAATCGCAAGTCGATTTCACTATGCCAATCGTTCGGCTCTTGGACAGGGCTATTGGTTGGTTGACGATGGGCGCAGTGAAGAAGATAGAGCATTTTTCATTGGGCAACAATTGATTGTATCGTTAAGCATTGGAAGCGATACCAACGTAGAGCCGTACTTCGAGCGGATGAAGGAGATTCGCGCAGATCTCGTTTTCCTTTCCATCATCGCTCACCCAAAAGGAAAAGAAATTGCCTTCAAATATTTTGACAAGTTCTGCGAGATGATTCCGGCGGAGAGGATGGTGGAGTTGCTGAAACAGAGGGGAAAAATGATGCAGGAGTTTTTGCGACAATTTGAAAAGATTCCTTCAGATGCCTCAAGAACGTATTTGCTGTATTTGCGGAAAGCGCTAGACTCTCGGCCCGGTGATTATGGTTCGAGGGATCCGTTGACCGGAATATCTTGGCGTTGGAAAACGGACGCCGATGCTTCCCGAATCATTGAGCCTCTGAGAAAGATCAATAAGGCGATTCTTGCTGGTGGAACGCCGTGGGAGATTCAGTATTCAACCGAGGTACGTCGCGTGCCTATCAAAGACATCGGAAAATTTCCGAAATATATTGACTTATTCGATCTCCATGTTTCGTTGAAATCGGCTTTTCTCGCTGCCGGATTTGATCGTCTTTCTACTAAAAATCCTGATGTTGATCCTCCGACAGAAGAGGAAATGAGAGAAATGCGTTCTTTCTACGATAAATCCGGAGGAACATACCATGAAGGAGTCATTGACTTTGAAAAACTTATCATCAGTCTTCGACGCTATTTTCTTGGTGATTATGCTTATTCAACCGGAGTTGAGAATGTTTTAAGAAGTACGGTTCAAAACAAAATTCTTGGCTACTAATTTTTCGCCTTTAAAACAAGCGCCGTTACCAGCTCCACGTGAGGCGTGTGGGGGAACATGTCTACGGCGCGGATATTGTCTACGTCGTAGTACTTGGAGAGTTCTACCATTTCGCGGGCGAAGTTTTTGTAGTTGCAGGATACGTAGACGATGCGGGCTGGCTTTGCGGCGATGATGTCGGCGAGTGCCTTGTCGTGCATGCCGGAACGTGGGGGATCAAGAATGACGACGTCGGCGCCGAGCTTCATCCAATCAAAGTCCTCAGTTTTCGCATCGTGGAAATCGACGGCAACATTGTTCAGTTCTGCGTTGATGCGTGCATCGCGAATTGCGTCGGCAACAAGTTCAACGCCGATCGTCTTTTTTGCATCGTCCGCCATTGCCACTGCGAAGAAGCCGGTGCCGCAGTAGAGGTCGAGGAGTGTTTTCCCCGTAAGATCGCCTGCGAAATCGCGAACCGTTGAAAGCAGCATTGGTGCTGCGTACGAATTGGTTTGGAAGAATGCGTTTGGTGAAATGCGGAACTTTGTGCCGTCGATGCTTTCGTTGATTGCTCCAGGACCGTCGATGACGCGGAGATCGTCGCCGAATGAAACGTCAGAGATCGTATGATTGATCGACCAGACCAGAGTTGTTGCGCCAGCCTTCTTAGCGAGATCAGCGAGAGCCGCCTCGATCTTCGCAGTTTCGTCATTCGTCTCAACGATCGTGGAGACATTTCCCTCGCCCGACTGTGATTCGCCGTTCGGTGCGCTCGTCACAATGATGATCATCGTTTCGCCGATGCTCGATGATCGGATTACGGCGTAACGAAGTGTACCGATGTTGGATTTACGATCGAAGAATGACAGTCCCGATGTTGCGGTCCACGATCGGATAATATGAAAAAGCTCCTCGATCTTCTCGTCGCCAAGAAAACAGGTGTGGTCGTCAATTACGCGCCACCATTTTCCTTTTTCGCGAAGCCCGACCTCGCCCTTGAAGCTGATCACGAAGTCCATGCGATTGCGGTAGTGCGTTGTTTTTGGCGACGGAAAGATATCTTCAACTTGAAGATCGAGCTTTTTGATGGCAAATGAGCCGTTAATATCGGAAAGTTTTTGCTGTAACTGTTTTTCGTATGGAATGTGGCTCCATCCGCACGAACCGCAGACATCAGGTTTTGGACAAAGAGGGGAAGATATTGGCATAGAAATATGTTGGCGATAAGCGTGTCGCCCGCCAACTGGCATCGTACCAGACAGCGGGCGCCGTGTGCGGAACTCGTGAAATTAGTGGTTGAGTCGCCTGATTTCGGCAAGTGATGCGGTGAGCATACGCGCTTTGAAACGCGTCGCTCTGATACTCGACCACCCGTTGTGCTTCATATGTTTCACGGCGCAGCGTACGACTTCCTGGAATTTTTCCTCTTCACCTTGCCTCCATAGTGGCTTGGCTCCCTTGATGGGAGGATGCTGCATCCACATCGCTACCTGAGATTCCGTGTAGGTATGGTCGCGGACAGCGACGCTCAGCTTGTGTGCGATGTTGATCGCGACCTGCCCTTCGGTGAGGGTATGCTTGGTTCCTGGATTGTTTGCGCGCCAGGAACGAAACGAAAGCCAGGCGATTGCGGTGGTGCCGGTAATCGACATCAGCCAGCCAAGATTCATGAACATGAAAGCCTCAAGAACGCGGGAATCTTAGCAATTTTTTGCGAAAAGAGCAATTTCTGTCATACTTTCGCCGCATGATCGTTATTGCGCACAACATCCGCAGCTTGCACAATGTCGGAAGCATTCTTCGGAATGCTGCCGCGTTTGGGGTAGAAAAGGTGTTTTTGACCGGAATCACGGGAACGCCACCGCGGAAGGAGATCGCAAAAGTTTCCCTTGGCGCCGAAGATCTTGTTCCCTGGGAATTTGGAGAGATTGGTCCCGTGATCGACGGGCTGAAGAGGGAGGGGTATGCTGTTTGGGGCTTGGAGACGGGGGAGGGAGCAATGAATATTGAAGATGTGAGGGCAAGGGGCAATGGGCAAGGGTTCGCACTCGTCCTCGGGAGTGAGGTTGAGGGAATCGATGCAGAGACGCGTGCTATGCTTAACGGAATCGTGGAGATTCCGATGGACAAGAAACGATCGCTGAATGTATCGGTTGCGAGCGGTGTGGCAATGTACGCACTGAAGAATTTGCACCCGTAGCTTAGCTGGATAAAGCGCTTCCCTCCGAAGGAAGAGATCATGTGTTCGAATCACATCGGGTGCACCAGGAAACCTCCTACATTTGTCTACTTTCGGCTTGCTGCGTCGCAAATTCGCTCAACGTACCGAGAAGTACGTCTCGCGAACTTTGCTCCTTGCGCACCGAAACTAGCCTAAATGTAGAAGGTTCCCGTCATATCTCAATATGCTTCCAACCCTTTCCGTTGTTATCCCAACCAAAAACGAAGAGCGATATCTTCCAGCCGTTCTTGATGCGCTTCGTCGTCAAACGTTTCGGCCAAAGGAAATTATTGTTGCCGATGCGTGGTCGAGTGATAGCACTCGAGAGATCGCGGAGCGTGCCGGTGCAATGGTGGTCGATGGTGGCTTGCCGAGTGCGGGGCGAAACAGTGGCGCCGCGAAAGCGACGGGGGAGTTGATTTTCTTTTTTGATGCCGACGTTATTATTGCAGACGACAAGTTTTTAGAAAAAGCGGTGAGCGAGTTTACGCAGCGCGAATTTGGTATCGCTTCATGCGATCTTGGTGTCATTGGTGGGAACCTCTACGATGTCGTTACGCATCACTTCTACAACTTCTACGCTCGTTTGCTCGGTTCGCTGCATCCACACGCTCCAGGATTCTGCATCCTCATAAAACGATCAGTGCATGAGGCGATTCATGGGTTCGATGAAGAGATTGTGTTTTGCGAGGATCATGAGTACGCCGGTCGTGCGGCGAAGGTTGGGAAATTTGGATTCCTCGATAGCATCAAGATTTTTGTGACGACACGCCGCCAAGAACGCGATGGTCGCTGGAGTATGGGAATCAAATACGTGCTCGCCGAATTCCATTTGATGTTTATCGGTCCAATTCGTCACAACAAATTCAAGTACGGTTTTGGATACGACGAGAAAAAGTAGAGACGGTGCGCTGCGCCGTCTCGAGCGAGTTCGATAATAAAACCTGAAAGCCCCAGCGCTGCGTCGCGCCGGGGCTTCGTGTTGTCTCGTCACTGAGCGAGAAGGGCCGTTCCACCCGTCAGCGCCAGGAGTGTTGCGACGATCATGAGTCCTTCCTGGATGCTTTCGTCGAATGCGGCGTTCGGAAAGCGCTGCAGGCAGGTTTCCCGGTGCTCCAGCAGGTCGATGAACCGTGATGTCGCGATCTGCACTCCGATGAGCATCCAGGATCCGATCATTCCTGTGGTCCACCCGTCTGCTATATCGAACAAGCAAGCGAGGATTGAGAAGAGGATTTCCGCGATCGCGACGAGCGGCACCCATTCCAACTCCCGTGCAAGGATCGGGTGACGGTATCCGCTATCATAGAAGCGATCACATGCACCCTGCTCGAACTGTGCCGTTTCGATGCAGATCATGGTGGGAATGAGCCACGAGGTGTGGCCGGTTCCGACGATGATTCCTCCCAGAATGAGGATGACGATCCCCATCCACAGGAGATGGCCCCAGTTGTTCTTGTTCGTATTCCAGAAACCAAGAATGCGCTTCATGTGCGGTGCTCCGATGGATTTTTTAGCATAAAAACCGACGTGTTACAATATCTGGCGTATGTCTCGTCCAATTCCCGTGGAGGTTGTTCCATCGCACGTGCATCTGTCTGAATCACATCATCGGATTCTGTTTGGTGACGGGCACATGGGCACGGTGCGGCATGAGCTTTCGCAGACTGGTCAGTTTGCGTATGAGGAGATGGTTGAGGTGATTGGGGAGGGCAAAGGGCAAAATGGGCAAGGGATAACGCTTCGTGTTTTGGGGCCTCATCGAAAATCGACTCAAGTGGAGCTGACGCCAACGGAAGCTCGGCTTTTGGGAATCGATGCGCCTTTGGCAAAGTCTGGCGATCTTGCATTGGCTCGATCGTGCACATTACGAACAGCGCATGGCACGATTGAAACGACGGCGTCGGTGATTGTTCCGAAATGTCATCTACACCTTTCCGATACCGAAGCATCGTCGCTTCGGTTAATGAACGGCGCTTCAGTGCGCGTCGATGTTGTTGGCGATGCAACACGGGTTATCGAGAATGTTGTGGTTCGTGTTCATCCAACGTATCGTGCAAGACTTCACATTCATTCTGATGTTGCGCGAGACATGTGGCTGCATTCTGGTTCGCACATTCGTGTTCGCGATATTCAATCGTAATATGCGAAATCGATTCCTCTATCGGATGACAAGGCTTTCGCTCGCAACATTCGTCGCCTTTGCCCTTTACCCTTTGCCCTCTGTTCACGCAGCCTCCATCGACCTCGCGCTTGATGGCAGCAGCATTTCATTTTCACAATCGACGTTGTACGTTGGCGACACGGTTCGCATCTATGCTCGTGTTCGAAATGTTGGAGACACTGACGCCACGGCATACGTGTTGTTCTATCAGGGCGGCATGGTGATTGGACAATCGCAACCGGTTTCGCTTCGGGCGAGCGGAAATCCCGACGAAGTGTTTGTGGATTTTACGGTTCCCGATGGCACGTTCAATATTCGTGCGGTGCTGCAAGGTTCAACTCCGCAAGACACGAACCCAGACAACGACACCGCAATTACGCCGCTGTACAGTCCAATTTCGGATGCTGATCGCGACGGCGTTGTGGACGATTCCGATAATTGTGTGAATGACGCGAACGCGGATCAGCTCGACACTGACAAAGATGAGAAAGGTGATGCTTGCGACACGGATGACGACGGTGACGGTGTCAGCGATGCGAATGATCCTGCGCCACTCGATGCAACGAAGACGGGGATTCCGGAACCAAAGCCAGTAGTGGTTGCTGCGCCGGTGACTACGGCGCCCGTACCGTCCACTGCTACACCAGCATCATCGAGTTCTTCGAATGCGCCTTCAACGACCACTGCGTCGACCACTACGGTATCGAGCGCAACGAGTACAGCGGCAACAACGGTTGAAAGTGCTGTTGCGGCGTTGACGAGCTCTACATCCAAACTTACCACTTCGCCACTTGCGCGATTCACGTCAAAGCAAATCGATTGGCGAACGTACGAATTTACCCTAGCGGATCAGCCAGAAGACGGCGTGCGGTTTAGTTGGGACTTTGGCGACGGCGCAACAAGTGTTCAACCGCAAATCACTCACGCCTTTTCCGGGCCGGGCACCTACACCATAACGTTAGCGATTGTGAACACCGACGGCACGACGCTTTCGGATGCGCAGACGTTCGACGTATCGTTCTTTCACTTGGACAACCCGCAAGTGATGATGCTCATTGGTGTGTTGATTGCGGCATTATTCCTGTTTGGTTTTGCATTCATCAAACTTCGCCGAACGTATGATCAAGGCACTCTTCACGAGTAAAGCGGGGAGCATCACCAGTGCTGCGGTGATCATCGGTGGGCTTTCCATGGTGAGCCGATTATTCGGCGCGCTTCGTGACTACATTTTGGCAGGAACGTTTGGTGCCGGAGATACGCTCGATGCCTATACGAGCGCGTTCCTGGTGCCAGACATGTTGCTGCAGCTGCTCATTCTTGGTGCGCTGTCGGCGAGTTTTATTCCCATCTTTGCAAAGTACTACGGGCACGACGACGAGAAAGCATGGAAATTTACGAATACCATTTTGAATGTTTTTGGCGTGGTGTTTGCGATTGTTGTTGTCATCGCGATCGCAACAGCGCCGTGGGCGGTGGCAGTCATCGCACCGGGATACGGTGTAGCAAAGATGGCGATGACGGTGCAGATGAGTCGCGTGATGTATCTTGCTGAGCTGTTCTTTGCGGCATCGATGGTATTCGGATCCGTGTTGCAGGGTACACGCCGATTCTTTCTGTATGCGCTTGCACCGATCGTCAACAACATTGGCATCATCGCCGGTGTTATCATTTTTGTTCCACTGCTTGGCCCGATCGGTTTGGCGTGGGGAAGCGTTCTTGGCGCAGCGATGCATGCGTTGTTGCAGGGAATTGGTGTATACGCACTTGGCTACAAGTATCGTCCAGTCTTCAACTTTCGTGATCCCGATCTTCGCACAACCGCGATTCAAATGGTTCCGCGTGTTCTCGGACTTGCGGTGAGTCAGGGAAACTTCGTTGCGATGACGAGTGTAGCGAGTTTACTCGTCGCGGGATCAACAACAATGCTCGACCTTGCGTACAACCTCAACTCGTTCCCAATCGGCGTGATTGCCATGGCGTATGCTGTGGCATCGTTTCCAATGTTGTGCGAACGCGCGGCAGCAAAAGACATGCCAGGATTTGTACAAACGTTTTCGAACGCGGTACGGCAAGTGCTCCTTTGGATTATTCCTGCAACGGTTTTGTTCCTTCTGCTTCGAGCTCAACTTGTACGTTTAGCCTTTGGTGGAAAAAACTTTGATTGGATGAGTACGGTGACGACCGCGGATACGCTCGCGTTGTTTGCGATCAGTTTTGCTGCGCAGGCGCTCATCACGATTCTTGTTCGCGCATTCTTTGCTCTCGAAGACGCAAAAACGCCGTTCGCCGTCGCTGTGGTTGCGGCATTAGTGAACATTGGTCTTGGACGAATGCTCTCGATGCAGTTTGGCGTTGTGGGGCTGAGTGCAGCATTTAGTGTTTCTGCGATGGTACAGGTTGCGCTGCTTTGGGCGCTGCTTCATCATCGTATTGGAGATCTGGATGAGAAGCGGATTCTTCGAACAACGCTGATGATTTCGATTGCTGCATTACTTGCCGGCGCCGTCACTCAAGGTGTGAAGTATGCGGTGGTGATGGTGGTTCCATTGAAATCGTATGTGAGTGTGTTCATTCAAACCGGATGTGCTGGTGGACTCGGATTCATTGCATACATTCTTCTCGGTATTTTCTTTAACAACGACGACATGGTTGCATTTGCTCGTGGCGTGCGACGAAAGATGTTGCGCCAGTCGAAGCCTGTCGAAGTCGTAAATACGCTTTAACGTTGTATGTGTTTTTCTGCTCCAGTAAGTTTTGCAACGAGTGCAGTTCTTGCGGTGGTTGGTGTTGAGACAGTTCGGCATGCGCGTCCGAAAAAAAGGTACGTTGCACTTATTCCATTTCTTTTTGCTATTCAGCAAGCCATTGAAGGAGCTCAGTGGATCGTCGATAAGCCAAGCACGTGTAGCCAGGTATTGGGATATGGTTTTTTGTTTTTTGCATTTTTGGTGTGGCCATCGTGGGTTCCGTTTGCGGTGTGGCATGCGGAATCTGTCGCGTGGCGTAAGCGTGTGCTGAAAGTGTTGTTCGGGATTGGTCTTGCAACGTCGGCATATTTTCTTGCAGTGCTTATTACTGAACCGATGTCGGTGGTTCCTCGCGCGGCGAGTTTGTACTACTCCGTGAATATCCCAGGATACGTTGCGGGAGTCGCAAGTTATATCTCGGTGATTCTTGCGAGCTTCTTTGTTTCTTCTGATCGGCGGCTCCGTGCGTTCGGTTTTGCGATCATGGCGTCGGCGGCGATTGCGTGGATCGCATTTTCTTTTGCTTTTACGTCCGTGTGGTGTTTCTTCTCTGCGGCGTTGAGTGTGTGGTTGTATCGATGGGGAAAACAGTAAGGCGGTATGCGGAAGAAGACGGCGTTATTCGTGCTTGGTGCCATCGTGGCGTTTTGCGTCAGCTTCGTTCTCGTTACTGATCTCGTTGTTCTTCGATTCAGATCATCGATCGTCTCGATTGACGACGTCGACCACGCTCCAGTCGCAATCGTTCTTGGAGCAAAGGTGAAGGCGGACGGCGAGCCTTCGGATATTTTGCGGGATCGCTTGCGTACAGCTATTGATCTGTACCGTGCAGGATCGGTGGAAAAAATTCTCGTTAGCGGCGACGACGGGCAGGTGGAATACGACGAGGTGAATGCGATGCGGGTGTATTTACTTGCGGCAGATGTTGATCCTGACGATATCTTTCTTGATCACGCCGGTTTCGATACCTACGATTCAATGTCTCGAGCGAGCAAGGTGTTTGGCGTTACAAAAGTAATTGTGGTGACGCAGGCATATCACTTGCCACGAGCACTGTATCTTGCGAATGCTTTTGGAATTCAGGCACAAGGTGTTGTTGCCGACCGTCAGCATTATCTTGGCATTCTTCGATACGAAGTGCGCGAATTGCTCGCCGATACGAAAGCGGTTATTGACGTCGTCTTTCATGTTTCGCCGCATTTCCTTGGCGACATGATCGATAGTACTGGCGATGGGCGGGTGACGTGGGACGAGGAATAGTTTTTACAATCGTTCGTATTTTGGGTATAACACGTGAACATCGGAGTGCTCATGCGCTTGCTCGTGTTCCTCGTCGTCTGTTTCCTCGAGGCTGCCGAAGCCGTCGTCGGTCTCGCGGCCTGTGTCGCCTTCTTCCCGTTCTACCTCTACCTCGTCTGGACCGGCTCGGCCCTCGATGAGGGCTCGCCGCTCCCGGTGCTCGAATGAGCGGCCCGCGGAAGGAGATTGTGATGACACCGGGAAACATCATCGCGTCCACCATGGGCATCGTACTCACGCTACTCCTCATCGTCGCCGGCATCATGGCGGCAGTTCGAGTGTGTGGCTGGGGCGCGTAGCGCGTTCGTGTTCCTGTGAGGATGGCCCGTCTCCATGAACGTTGGGGGCGGGCGTTGTTTGTTCTTAAGAAAGGATCTGATTTTGAGATGATCTTGGATGGGTTGGGGCGGGACGATGCAAGCCTGAGAGTATGGGATACTGCGACAGAAAACGATGCCCTTATTTTTCGAGGTTTTAAAACTGCGCAACACCATGCGATTTGAACCGGAAATTAAGAAATAATGAAATCGATTTCGACGATGCGGGATCGCTAATCGTAGACGGCGGTATCGTCGGCCCTACACGTCGTTAAAATCGACCAGCGTTTCCTTAATGCAAATTGGGCGGGCCTCCTATCTTCTTACTAGCAAACACAATGTTCGCCGTAGCGTCATGGCCGGATGGGGCCCTCACGACGGAAACGGCCGACCCGCGGAACATGCAGGTCGGTCGTTGGACTTTAATGGGCACATTTTGAGGGAAATTTGAAATTTTGTAAAAATCATCTATTCTTTTATTGGTATACAGTGCGCTAACGGATCTTGGAGGAGCGATGTTTGTGATGCGTGTTTGTTGGTGGGTCTCGCGGCTGGCTATTGTGGGCTTGCTCTTCGTCGCCGCGGTACTGACGGTGGCGTGGGTCGATCGGTTGCTGTTCGGAGGTCAGGCCTACTTCGAGCGGATCAATCTTACGGAGCCTCTGATTTCTTTGCTCCTTAGCTGCGGAATCCTGTTCTTCCCCGCTGATACTTTTGCCGGCGAGGCGTCGCCTAAGGCTGATGCCCGTGAAGTGCTCGCTGCCGGCTTGGGCATTTGTATTACGATGGCCGTTGTCGGCACCGGACACATCCTTGGTAACGGTTTGTTCGCTCTGTTTTCTAGGATTTGAGGTGACTACGGCTGCTCCGACGAGCGTACGGCCGACCCGCGGAACGCGCAGGTCGGTCGTTCGGCGTTTATGGGAGGCGATGGAGCCGAGTGCCTTGTACGGGAGGAAACGTCGGCATCTGTGGGAATTTTGGCTCGCTTGTCCAACGGCGTGTTGTCCATTACACTTTCTCAATCTCTTTCTATGCTTACCACCAACGAAATCCGCCAAAAGTACCTCCAGTTTTTTGCTAAACACGGCCACGCGATCATCCCATCTTCATCGCTGTTGCCCGAAAACGATCCAACAACATTGTTCACGGGTTCCGGAATGCAGCCGATGATTCAGTACTTGCTTGGCGAAAAGCACGCGGCAGGAACGCGCATTGCCGATAGTCAGAAATGTTTCCGTTCTGGCGACATCGAGGAAGTCGGCGACAACCGTCACACCACATTCTTCGAAATGCTCGGCAACTGGAGCTTGGGCGATTACTTCAAACAAGAGCAGATTCCGTGGATGTACGAATTTTTGACGGGAGAGCTCGGACTCGATCCAAAGAATCTTTTTGTTACAGTATTTCGAGGGAACTCTGATATCGGAGTGGGACGAGATGATGAAGCGATTGCGCTTTGGACGAAGTGTTTTGCGTCCGCAGGAATTGATGCGGCAGTTGTTGAGGACGCCGATACGAACGGCTTGCAGAGTGGACGCATTTTTACCTATCCGGAGAAGAAGAACTGGTGGAGCCGTGCCGGCGTGCCATCGAATATGCCGGTTGGCGAACCTGGTGGCCCAGACACGGAAATGTTTTGGGATTTTGGTGAACATCTTGGGCTGCACGAAAAGTCACCACTTGCTGATCCTGTCTGTCATGTGAACTGCGATTGCGGGCGATTCATGGAAATTGGCAACAACGTATTCATGCAATACGTGAAGACGGCTGACGGATTTGCCGAACTTCCACAGCGCAACGTGGACTTTGGTGGGGGACTGGAGCGCGTGGCATCGGCAGTGAATGGCGATCCTGATATGTTCCTTATTGATGCGTTCGCTCCTGCCCGGTCAGCTCTAGAACATTCGACCAATAAGACCTATGGGTCCAATGAGACTGATACTTACGCGTTCCGCGTGATTCTCGACCACATTCGCGCCGCAACTTTCCTTATCGGTGATGGAGTGTTGCCGGGGAACAAGGATCAAGGATATTTCGTCCGTCGATTATTGCGTCGTGCTGTCCGTTTTGCTCGCAAGCTTGGTGTCGCAAACGCGATCGTGCGTTCGGTTTCTGAGGCATACATCGAAATGTATAAAGTTGCGTATCCGAATCTCGATGAGAAGCGTGAATCGATTCTCGGCGCGATCGAAATGGAAGAAACGAAGTTCGCGAAGACGATTGAACAGGGACTTCGTGAGCTCAAGAAGATTGTGGATCGTGGAAACGGCGTGACGGGGACTGATGCATTTAATTTGTATCAAAGTTTTGGTTTTCCACTGGAGCTCACTACCGAAGAGCTCCAGCGATCACACAACTTGAAGGTCGACTCCGATCAGTTCGCTGTCGATTTTAAAAAGCATCAGGATCTCTCTCGTGCAGGAAGCGAACAGAAGTTTGCTGGAGGACTCGCTGATCATTCTGTTGAAACAACAAGACTTCACACGGCAACGCATTTGCTTCATCAGGCGCTGCGAACAGTGCTCGGCGACCATGTTGCGCAGAAGGGAAGCAATATTACGGCGGAGCGTTTGCGATTCGATTTTAGTCACAATGAAAAAATGACCCCGGAACAGATTGCCGAGGTCGAAAAGATCGTGAACGAACAGATCGAGAAAGATCTTCCGGTGAAGTTTGAAATGCTCACGGTGGATGAAGCGAAGGCTCGTGGCGCAATTGGATTGTTCGGCGACAAGTACGCGACGATCGGCGATAAGATCAAGGTGTATTCAATTGGTGATTTCTCGAAGGAGATTTGTGGTGGTCCGCACGTGGAGCACACTGGCGAACTCGGCGGCATCACGATCGCGAAAGAAGAGGCGGTATCGGCTGGTGTCCGACGTATCAAGGCGATTTTAGGAAAGAAGGCGTAAATAAAAAATGCCCCATACAAGCAGTGATAGCCGAGACACCCCGGGAGGGTTCTCGGCTATTTGCATGGCCACGTTCTGCGTTATGCCGTTTTCGTGATGATTCCGCATTGAGCTCTTGGCTCTAGCGGTTTCCGCTCATCCGAATAATGAAAATTGCAATGAAATGGTGGAAAACTCGAAGTTTGTGGGTAAATGATTGACACTTTTTGGTTGGTAAACTACAATTCCGGTGCTTTACTTAAGCGGTAATACCGCGCTCACCACTGTGGTGAATGTGGTATACTATCGCAAAGTTATGGCGGAAAAAGACTTTATTGAAATGCGCGGAGAGATTCTGGAAAGCCTTCCTGGTGGAAGCTTCCGGGTAAAGCTCGAAAACGACCGCGAAGTCATTGGTCACTTGGCAGGCAAGCTGCGAAAAAATCGCATCCGTGTGCTGCCAGGCGATGACGTCAAAGTGGAGATCAGCCCGTATGATCTCACAAAGGCACGAATCACGTTCCGTTTCTAACGGATCGGCATCCCGAGCCTCTTCACAATCATCTTGAAGTTTTCATGATGATTTTGTCTATTTCTGTAAGGTTCGTTTCCGTCGCTTTTACCCATCAGGTATTGTCCTATGAAGGTTCGCGCATCTGTGAAGAAAATGTGTCGCGATTGCCAAGTGATTCGTCGCGAAGGCCGCGTACGTGTTATTTGCAAGACTCCTAAGCATAAGCAGCGTCAAGGCTAAAATCTATGGCACGTATTGCTGGTGTTACACTCCCAACTCAGAAAAAGCTTTTCTACGCATTGCAGTATATTTACGGCATTGGCGAAAAGCGCGCAGCGGACGTCATTGAACGTTCAAAGGTGAGCGGCGATATCCGCGTAAAGGACCTGACATTGGATCAGGAAAACGCGGTTCGTGTCATCGTGGAAAAAGAATATCGCGTCGAAGGTGAACTTCGCCGCGACGTCATGTCCAACATCAAGCGTTTGAAGGACATCGCGTCGTATCGCGGAACCCGCCACACCCGTGGCCTCCCAGTTCGCGGACAGCGCACCAAGTCTAATTCCCGAACCGTTCGAGGAAACGTTCGAAAGACAGCCGGAAGCGGTCGTCGTACTCTTGCCAAGACCTAAGCTATGACTGAAGAAGAAATCATCACCCCTGCAGCAGCCGTTGAAGGCGATGCAAAGGAAGCTGGAAAGCCAGCAAAAGCCGGAGGAAAAACTGCCAAGAAAAAGGTGGTTCGCCAAATTCCCCAGGGTCGTGCATACGTTCACGCAAGCTTCAATAACACCATCGTGTCGCTTACCGATGCGAACGGAAACATTGTGGCATGGTCGAGCGCAGGAAACTGCGGCTTCAAAGGACCAAAAAAGGCAACACCTTTTGCTGCAAGCGTCATTGTGAAGAAAGTTTTTGAAAAGGTTGAACAGTTCGGCCTCAAAGATTTGCACGTGTTTGTGACGGGTATCGGCAACGGCCGCGACGCTGCAGTTCGCGCATTGAACACGGTCGGATTCAACGTTCTCTCCATTAAAGACACTACGCCGGTACCACACAATGGTTGCCGTCCACGTCGTGCTCGTCGCATGTAATCTATGGGAAAGACTCTTATTCCAATGGGAAAGATGAGCCGTCGTGAAGGTGTCGCATTGTCGGCATCCACGAGTGTGCTTAAGGTGATGCAGAAGCGTCCGTACGCTCCTGGTGTTCACGGTAAGGCAGGCGGACGCCCAGCAAAGGTTTCGGTTTTCGGAACCCAGCTTCGCGAAAAGCAGAAGGCAAAGCGATTGTACGGTATCATGGAGCGACAGTTCCGAAATTACTTCGTGAAGGCCACCGGCATGGAGGGCAACACTGGAGAAAATCTCGGTCGTTTGCTCGAGCTTCGCTTGGACAACACTGTGTACCGCCTCGGCTTTGCCAAGACGCGTCCACAGGCTCGTCAAATGGTCAGCCATTGCATGTTCTATGTGAACGGCAAGAAGCTGAACATTCCGTCGTATACTGTGCAGGTCAACGATGTGATCGAGATCAAGGCAAGTAAGAAAGAGAAGAAAGTATTCTCAGATCTTGAAGAGCGCTTGAAGACACATCGCACTGCCGGTTGGTTGCATCGTGACGACTTGGTCGGCAAAGTGGTGAGTCTTCCAATGGGGGATGATTTGAAGGAAGCATACGATCCAAAGCTCATTATCGAGTTTTACTCAATGCGGTAAACGCATTCGTCTCATAACCTTCCTATGGAGACCATTTTCCTTCCGTCAAAGATGCACTTCGCTCCTGGCGCTGTTGCAAACGAATCAATCCTCACCATTGAGCCACTCCACCACGGATACGGCACAACGGTTGGGAACTCGCTTCGCCGCGTGCTTCTCTCGTCGCTTCCTGGCGCAGCAGTCACGGCAATGAAAATCAAAGGTGTACAGCACGAGTTCTCCACGGTTCCTGGTGTGAAAGAAGATGTCTTGGACATCATGCTCAACATCAAGAAGCTTCGCATGCGTGTGCACAGCGAAGAGCCAGTGGTTCTCAAGCTCGCAACCAACAAGGTTGGTGTGGTGACTGCAGCAGCGATCGAAAAGAATGCTGACGTAGAAATCGCAAACCCAGAGCTCGAGATTGCAACCATCACGGATGCAAAGACACCGTTCGACATGGAGATCACGGTTTCTCGCGGCCGCGGTTACGTTCCTACCGAGGAACGTGACAGCGCTCCAACGGAAATTGGTGTCATCGCCGTGGATGCCATGTTCAGCCCAGTGCGTAACGTTGGCTTCCGCGTGGAGAACACTCGCGTCGGAGAAATCACGAACTACGACAAGCTCATCATGAACATCACTACCGACGGAACGGTTACCCCTCAAGAGGCCGTTGAACAGACCACAAAAATCCTTTTAAACCACTTCACGTGGATTCAGGGACAACTGAATCACGCAAGTCTTACTGAACAAATTGCTCGTGCGGCGGAGGACGCACCACAAGAATAATTGTATGCGCCACCGAAATACTACAAAAACGCTTGGACGAAAGTCCTCGGCTCGTAAGGCGCTCATCCGCGACCTCGTCACCGCTATGGTGACGTACGAGCGAATTGAAGTGACCGCCGGCAAAGCAAAGGTTTTCCGCCCAGTCGTCGAAAAGATGATCACGGTTGCAAAAACCAACACTCTCGCATCGCGTCGTCAACTCTTGGCGTACTTCAGCACTGAACAACCAGTGAAGAAGCTCATCGAGGTTCTCGGACCACGCTTCAAGGATCGCAACGGTGGATACACCCGTCTCACCAAGATGGGAATCCGTCAGGGCGATGCTGCAGAAGTCGCTGTTATTGAATTCGTCTAATATGGCAACCATTACTCGCAAAACCTACTCGGTAGATGCTTCCGGAAAAATCCTCGGACGTCTTGCGACCGATATTGCCATGCACCTCATGGGCAAGACGAACGCAAATTTCCAGTCCAATGTGGACGCTGGAGACGAAGTGGTCGTCACCAACTGTGAAAAGATTCTCGTGACTGGAAAGAAGTACGAGGAGAAGGAATATCATCATCACTCTGGATACCCAGGGGGATTGAAGACAAAGACGATGCGCCAAATGTGGGAGAAGGATCCACGCGAAGTTCTTAAAGCTGCAGTAAGCCGCATGCTTCCAAAGAATAAGCATCGTACGGCACGCATGCTTCGTCTCACCATTTCCAAGTAATTATGGCAACCACGAAATATATTCAAGCTCTTGGACGTCGTAAGACTGCAACCGCTCAGGTTCGCCTTTACCCATCGGGTTCTGGCAAGATGACGGTGAACGAAAAGCCATTCGAAGTGTTCTTCCCAACGGCAGAACTTCAGCGCATGGTGAAGCGTCCATTGGTCGAAGTCGGTGCAACTGAAAAGTTCGACGTGACGATTAAGACCAGCGGTGGAGGAGCGATCGGCCAGGCCGACGCAGCTCGCCTCGGTATTGCTCGCGCACTCGTTCTCTCTGAAGTGGAATTGAAGACGGCGCTCAAAGCCGCCGGCCTCATGACCCGCGATCCTCGCAAGAAGGAGCGCAAGAAGTTCGGAAAGCGCGGTGCACGCCGTTCACCACAGTGGCGCAAGCGTTAATCGCTACGGCTTTCTCATTTTGACTATTTTCGGCTTGCTGCGTCGCAAATTTGCTCAACGTACCATGAAGTACGCCTCGCGAACTTTGCTCCTTGCGCACCGAAACTAGCCTAAAATGAGGAAGCCGTAATCACAAAACAATTCTCCGATCCGAAAGGGTCGGAGTTTTGTTTACAGTTGAAGAAGGTCGTGCTACTCTGCGCGGTCCGAATTGAATCGGGCATATGAAAAAAAGGAAGGTGTGCTGATGCGCATGATCATGGGAAAGTCTGACGAACGGAAGTCTGAGGAGAACATCCGTGCCGGGGAGGTCATCGAGTTCACCTCGATCGCCCCGGAGGAGGGAGTTGCCTATTCCCTCAAGGCCACCGGCGACGTCGTCGAAGTCAACCCCGGGAAGATGATCCAGTTTCCGGGGACGATCTGGGTGGGTGAGCTTGCTCCTGAAGATTGTACGGTTCGATACATGACGCTCGGGGACGAAACCACCGTCACCGTGCACATCAAAGACTGAACACGTACGCTGCGTCGGCGCGGCTCTCC
>ERZ1292633.70-Hain-H41-02um-R1-70-length-143732-cov-19_pt1 | contig 143732 bp, 117 predicted proteins | sample MGYA00564406_ERZ1292633 | MGnify/ENA primary metagenome ERZ1292633 (study PRJEB36523, sample SAMEA6512639) | groundwater metagenome | collected 2019-01-08 | study: AquaDiva: Metagenomics assemblies of 32 groundwater samples
CGAGCAGGCAAATGTAGTTTAACTGTGTGTCCGAAATTTCGGGGGAAGATCACCCCTTTGCAAAAAAACATCGATCTGATTTTAGCTTTGCACTTCAGTGCTCATTTTGGGTATGGCTCCTTCCGCTATGCCCCGTGTTTGTTTCAAAACAAAGGATAAATTCAAAGGCCGGAACCTTGTCTACGCCTATGGCGGGAGCAGGTTTGCAACCTGCTCCATAAATCTCAAAATGCGCCTTGACGAATTATCGGGTTCAAGTTGCAAACTTGAACCCGCACTGACGGCCCTTGTAAAAATATCTATCTGATTTTAGCTTTGTACTTCCGTGCGCGTTTTGGGTATGGCTCGCTTCGCTTTCGGGCCGACTTGCAGAAGATACAGATACCTGCTCGTCGTCTCTCAGTCAGGCTCGCTACGCCATGACCCGGGTTTTTAGAGGCAAAGTCTGGTCAAGGCCTCCTTTTCTGAATCCTTCAATAATATCAATACAATCAAGCTACTACCATCTCCGGACGATGGCGGTTTCAGCCCCTTGACATGGTTATGTCTTGTGCGCTATTGTAGGGTAACATTTGTTATTCTATGTCGAAATGGCGTATCTTGGGTGGTCTTGTGGTTGAGGCAGTTCTTACAGACAGGCAGAAGGAAGTCCTCGGGTTTGTGCGCGAGTTCATCGAGGAGAGGGGGTATCCGCCCACGCTCAGGGATATCTGCGGCCGCCTTCGGATAAACGGCCCTGCTAACGCTAGGAAACACCTCGATGCCCTTGAGCGGAAGGGGTTCATAAAAAGGTCTTCAAACATATCGAGGGCTATAGAAGTCATTGGACATGGTGCGAGGGTCGGCACAGTCATGGTGCCGATAGTCGGAAGGGTCAGGGCTGGAGGGGTACACCTCGCCATAGAGGACGTCTCAGGGCACGTCGGACTTGATGTTGGTTTTTTCAGATGCAAAGGAGCGTTCCTTTTAAGGGTCGAGGGCGAGAGCATGACAGGGGCAGGTATTGATGAAGGCGACCTCGTCCTGGTAAGGCCTCAGAAAGAGGCGGCTGACAACGAGATTGTCGTTGCCATGATAGACGGCGAGGCGACTGTAAAGAGGTTCATAGTGGAGGCCGGCGTTGTCATATTGAAGCCTGAGAACCCCGCCTTCGCGCCTATAGTCGTAAGTAGTGATGCGCGCGACTTCACGATAGTCGGCAAGGTCATCTCCGTTATAAAAAGCTTTGAGAAGTGACCCGCTACGAGACGGCCGAGGTGTTATCGGATGAAAGACGCATGAACGATGGGTTTTAATAGTTGCCGCGCCGTGGATATGTGATCAGGAAAAAGGCGGTTATGCGATGAGACATGGATTAACGAAGGATCTTGATAACATCTGCATCATGGATTGAATATGACTATTGATATAAAAGAGATCGTAACGGTCGTTGCTGTGTTCGATAAAGGCATGAGGCCGGCAAAGTTCAAATGGAACGGGCGCGTATATTCCGTAAAAGAGGTTACTTACGAATGGAAGTCCATGCAGGGAAGTGCGCAGGTACACCACTTCTCAGTCACCGACGGCGCTTCTTTGTACGAGCTATCCTACAACCCGTCTACTTTTGTATGGATACTGGAGGGCGTTGAATGAGGCGCGTGATAATGCACATGGATATGAACGCGTTTTTCGCCTCGGTCGAGCAGAGGTGCGATCCTGCGCTTCGAGGCAGGCCTATCGCTGTCATCGGCTCTGGGAAAAGGACGATAGTCACGACCTCGTCATACGAGGCAAGGGCGTTCGGCGTAAAGACCGGCATGAACACATACGAGGCTAAAAAGGCCTGCCCTGAGATCATATTCGTCGTAGGTGACAATAAGAAGTATATGGATACGTCGGTGCGCATACTCGAAGTATTAAAGGGCTTCTCTCCGATGGTCGAGGCGTATTCTATAGACGAAGCCTTTCTCGATATCTCAGGCACTGAGGCTCTTTTCGGAGGGCCATCGGATATCGCAGGCTCGGTAAAGAAAAAGATAATGGATGAGACAGGCCTTTTGTGTTCGATAGGCATAGCCCCTAACAAGCTGCTGGCCAAGCTCGCATCCGATATGCGCAAACCCGACGGCCTAGTCGTGATAGGTGAAGCTGACGTCGAGGGTCTCCTGAGAGATCTTCCTGTCGGAGAGCTTTGGGGCATAGGCCCGAGGCTCACGGAACACCTCGCTTCCATCGGCGTAATGACTTGCAGTGAGCTTGCCGCCCTTTCTGCAAGCCTGCTTAGAGACAGGTTCGGGGTAATAGGCGAGAGGTTGAAGCTCATGGGCCAGGGCATTGATTACAGCCCTGTAGTGCCGATGGGTAATGAGCCTGAGGCCAAAAGCGTCGGCCATTCGATGACGCTGCCTGCTGATATCTCCGACAGGCATGAGATAAAAAAAGAACTCCTAAGGCTCTCCGAGATGGTAGGCAGAAGGGCCCGCAGATACGACCTTAAAGGCCGCAAGGTGAGCCTCACCATAAGGTATCCTGACTTTTATACGTTCTCGAGACAAAAGACCCTTCCGGTATCTGTCAACGACACGCGCGCGATATACGCGGCCGCCCTTTCCATACTCGACGCCGAGAGGCTCAGGACCGCCGTCAGGCTCCTTGGCATATCTATCTCTGACATGTCTTGCGGCTCCGGGCAGATGCATCTATTCGATGGGGACAGGAAAAGGGATGAGGTATTAAAGGCAATGGACGCGGTCAACAGCCACTTCGGAGAGTTTACCGTCACGTGGGGGACGCTTCTGGATGATTCTGAGGCTGATACAGGTGCAGGTGTGATATCACCGTCGTGGCGCCCGACAGGCGTAAGGCACGTCAACGTAAGGTAGGGTTGTAATATTCCGCTGTGGCCTTTGTCGTTGATGTTAAATAAACATGGGGACGGCGTGGCGGGCGCTAGGAACAGTCGGAATCAGCTGATTGGATTTATTTTGAATTTGTCTTGGAACAAAACCCGGTTGGTGAAGTTGCTTTTGTCTTTGCCTTTAAACAAACCCGGGTATGGTGGAATGAGCCTAAAGGATGGCCGACGAGCAGGTATCAGTATTTACTGCGAGTCGACCAGACAGCGAAGGGAGCCATACCCAAAAGGAGCACGGAAGTGCAAAGCTAAAATCAGATAGAAATTTTTCGTACGAGCCGTTCGTCCCGTACCCAAAAGCCACGGAAGTGCGCAAAAATCTGCTTACTAGTAACCCCTCCCTGCCTCCCCTTATAGTAAGGGGAGGAGATAAAGGCAACATCAAGACCCCTCTCCATTTGAATCTGGCTTTTGCCTCTAAACAATCGGGTCATGGCGTAGCGAGCCTGACTGAGAGACGACGAGCAGGCATCGGAATTTACTGCGAGTCGGCTCGAAAGCGAAGCGAGCCATACCCAAAAGCCACGGCAGTGCGCAAGAGAAGCAGCTGCCTGGAGGGGTAGCTTGAAAAGCCCTGAAGTAACAATGGCGGGTGTGACCCGCCCTACCGCCTGCGAGTTGATTTCAAAGGCGGTGTTTCTTTTTGCCGTATATGCGGTGTGACCGGAGGCACAGAGTTACTTTCTAAGCGGTAGTATGATAATTGCGTGATGATCATTGATAAAAGGTCATTGATAAAAAGAAAAGACGGTTTGTCCGGTTAATCAGCACTTAATCTGCTCAATATTATAATTGGGTTGAAGATGAGGATCTTTAAAGACTTCAAGAGCGCGTATAAGAGGAGGAAAATGGCATGAAAAGAGCTTTCAGGATCGATGATGTTTTTGAGATCTTTGCCAACCTCACAGTTGTAGCTGTGATCATAGCGTCGATAATCGTAAAGGCAGGGTCTTGATACAAACCTGCCGATGATGTGTGAAAGGCCCATTGTCGGGCGGTAAAACTCAATCAAGGAGGGTTATAAATGAAGAAACATACAAGGACAGCGGAGTTCTTTGAGGTCATAGCAAGCCTTGCGGTAGTAGTTGCCATGGTCTCCGGCTGGGCGCTCTAAGGCGGTTAAGGATCACCAGGCTCAAGCGTTGCGGGAAGGCATAAGATGCCTTCCCATTTTTTTGCCTTGCGAGGTCCCGGGTTGAGACTGCTCTTTGAGATGAGCGGCGCTGTCTGATCGGCCTGCGGCCACATACGGCTTTTCTGTTTTTTGCGGCGTTGTTATCAGCAATCAGTTGTCATAAGCCCCTGTTTTCTGCTATATGAGACGGCCGGCGGTTTTGTTCTAACATTCTTTTAATCATATAGGAGTAGTATCGATGTGTGGCATACGAATGAACGGGGCGCTGTCGCCATCGTTATCCCCCGTTTTATCAGTTTGCTTTTTCATGGGATCGTCTGAGTTATCATAAGCGTTTTTCATGCCTTGACCCCGCATTTGGAACGACACCTTTACGGCCGATACTAATAAGAAAAATGCAGATAGACAAAGACAGATCAAGGCTCTCCGGCGCGCTTGACGCGCTGGCCCTCATGGCTTTTATCGCCGCTATGCTTGCGGTCCTCTTCTTCTGACAGTTCCAGGAAAATCCCCCGCTGCGGCGTCGGCATCAAATCGCATCACTGTGGTCTATTCGAAGCCAGGCGTCGCCTCCGGGGCTTTTAGCGTGGCCAAGACGGGTCTTGAGCTTTTCAGGAAGGCTCTGAAAGGCCGCATCCGGCAAAAATCAGATCGCGCGCTTCTTTTTCTCAACCCTTATTTTCGCGGCCACTGTGACGGCTTTTTGAAAGTCTTTTTTAAACTGCTTGAATATTCAATCGACTTCATATATACTAGACAGGTTGAATCACTCTGCCCACATTCCCTTGATAGTCGAAGTGCCGAGGGCAGTATCTAACGCCCGAATCCCTTAATTTTTTTTGCCACTCATCGGGTCTTGATCCTGCGCGGACGACTTTTAGCCTGTCAGTGCCAGATACGTTTTTCTTGATCTACCGGTTTTTAAACAATCAAACAGAAGGAGAGATGCATACAATTGGAAAATATCACAAGGTTTGAAGATTTCGGGCTTTCAAGCGAGGTACTTAAGGCTATTGCTCAGATGGGCTTTGAGGAACCTACCCCGATACAGAAAAAGACCATCCCTGTTCTCATGATGGGCAAAGACGTCATAGGCCAGGCCCAGACAGGCACCGGAAAGACAGCCGCCTTCGGTATTCCGATAGTCGAGAAGATAGATAAGTCAGCGCAAGGCGTTCAGGCGATCGTCCTTGCCCCGACAAGGGAACTTGCCATGCAGGCCGCTGAGGAGCTCAACAAGCTCGGGGCCTCAAAGAGGCTTCATGCCCTGCCGGTCTACGGCGGCACTTCAATAGAAAGGCAGATAAAGGCCCTCCAGAGGGGCGTGCATATCGTTGTAGGCACCCCGGGAAGGGTACTCGACCATATTGAGAGAAGGACGCTCAACCTTAAGAACGTAAAGATAGTCGTCCTTGACGAGGCCGATGAGATGCTCGACATGGGGTTCGTCGAAGACATAACTAAGATACTCAGTGAGACGCCGGTTGAGAGGCAGACGCTTCTTTTCTCGGCGACGATGCCTGAAGCGATCATCAAAATATCCAAGCGGTACATGAGGTCCCCTGAGAAGCTCAAGGTCACTACCGATACGCTCACTGCCGCTAATGTGAGCCAGATCGTATACGAGGTAAGGGAGAGCGAAAAGCTCGACGCGCTTACCCGTCTCATCGACTTCCATGATTCCGGCAAGTTCCTTGTGTTTTGCCACACGAAGAGGGATACCGACGACGTTGCCGGGAACCTGAGGCTCAAGGGATACGACGCGGATGCCATGCACGGTGACTTCAGCCAGTCTCAGAGAGAGGCTGTCTTGAAGAGGTTCAAGGGCGGGAAGATTGACGTTCTTGTCGCTACTGACGTTGCCGCCAGAGGCCTTGACATAAGCCACATAACCCATGTCGTCAACTTCTCCATACCGCAGAACCCGGAATCCTACGTGCACAGGATCGGACGTACCGGCAGGGCAGGGCGGGAAGGTGTTGCCATAACATTTGTCACCCCGAGAGAAGACAGACAGTTCAGGCTGATAAAGTCAGTATCCAAGGCCAACATAAAAAGAGAGAAGCTCCCTTCCAGGGAAGCGGTCCTCGATGCGCGCTTTACCAGCCTCGTTGAGAAGATAGACGAGTTCATTGACGATACGCGTTTTGACAGATACCTTCCGATGGCTGAAAGGCTCATGGAGAGGGTAAAGCCGGTTGATGCTGTCGCGGCCCTTCTCAAGTTCCAGCTCGAGGGCTTCGAGACTGTCGGCGCGACGGTTGCTCAGTCGGCTGGTCCGGCCTCGCTCGATGATACCGGCGCTCCTTCAGGTATGGCGCGCCTTTTCATGACTATCGGAAAGGAGCAGGGCGTAAAGGTCGCTGACATAGTCAACGAGATCTCTGCCAAGACCAATCTGCCCAAGACCATCATAAAGAAGGTGAATATCCTCGACTCGTTCACCTTCATAGAGGTCCCGCTGGAGGTCGCAGAGAAGGTCATAGAGGTCATGCACCAGTCTCTTATATCCGGCAGGAAGGTGGCTGTCGCACCGGCCCGTCCGCGCGCCAGGTAGCAGGATCTGCTGTTATCGCCGGGGGCTGTGTTTTATTGCACGCCCTTAGCGCTTGAGATACATTCAAAGCCTCAGGTGAAATATCAAAAGGCCCGTTATCTAACGGGCCTTTTGATTTGGCATGGCGAGAGATGAGATATTTGTCTTTTAAAGGTGGTGTTTCCGGATATGTTCAGGATAGATCTTCACAATCATACCGTATACAGCGGAGATTCGACGCTGGAGCCTGAGGAGGCCGTCAGACGGGCTGTTGAGCTTGGCCTTGGCGGCATCGCTTTTACAGAGCACAATACCATTCTCGACCCTGATGTCACCGCAAGGCTTGGCGAGAAGTACAAGGGCGCGGCCGTTGTGCTCTCAGGCATCGAGTATACCTCAAGGGAAGGCCACCTGCTCGTCTTTGGATATACTGATACGGGTTTTGGCGGGCTTGGCCTCTACGGCTCGGCAACAGACCTGATACGTCTGGTCGGCGAGCGTGGTGGGTTTGTAATACCGGCTCATCCGTTCAGGGGTTGGTCGCTCTTTAAAGGAGATCTCTCTGCTCTTTCAGGTATAGCCGCTATAGAGGCGTATAACGGCCACAATACAGAAGAAGAAAACGAGGCGGCAGCCTTATTTGCCGCAAGACGCGGGATCCCTACTACAGGAGGCAGCGACTCGCACGATATAGATGACGTAGGGCGCTGTTGTACGGAATTTTCTAAGCCGGTAGAGGATCTGGCCGGTTTTATCGAAGAGCTAAAGGCCGGACGCTTCTGCGGGGTCTGCCTCAGGCCTCCAGGATATTAGGTTTTGTCCGTCTTTATTAATATCCCTTTGAATTTGCTTTATAATATCCTTGACAGGGATATCCTTTATGGTAAAATCCTATGCTGTTTCGCTATTCTTCCTTAAGGTACCATCTTGAGCGGCAAAATAGCGACGGCGGACAGGCTTGCAGGTCCATGCATTTTCAGGTCTCAAGCTGTAAAGTTCTTGGTTTTAGTGGTCTTTTGTCATATACGACAGGCGCGTAGCTCAGGGGTAGAGCACTACATTGACACTGTAGGGGTCGGCGGTTCGAAACCGCCCGTGCCTACCATTTCTTCCCGCAGATTACCTTGTTTATGCAAGGTGCAGGGTCGGAGATGGAAATTGCGGTCATTAGTTTTGCCGGTTGATTTGGTTTTGGCCGGCGATCTTCCAGGCGCAACAGCTTAAGGATTAGATGATAAAGGTTATTTTCCCAGGCGGGGATGAAAAGGACTTCAACGAAGGCTCGACTTTTTTTGAGGTTCTCAAAGACCGCGACAAGGGGATTTTAAAAAAGGCTGTTGCTGTTAAGGCCAACGGAGAGCTGAAGGACCTGAGAAGCCTGCTTCAGGGGACAGTCTCTGTCGAGCCTGTGTTTATCGACTCTCCTGAAGGCCTTGAGATACTCAGGCATTCTGCCTCGCATGTCATGGCCCAGGCTGTAAAGGCGCTTTACGTTAATGTAAAGCTAGCCATTGGCCCTGCGATATCAGACGGCTTTTATTACGATTTCGATACGGAGCATTCCTTTGTCCCTGAAGACCTCGAGAAGATCGAGGCGAAGATGAGGGAGATAATAAAGGCAGACTATCCGTTTGCAGGGACTCAGCTTCCCACAAAAGACGGCGTAGAGATGTTCCGTCAGATGGGTGAGATATATAAAGAAGAGATAATCGGCGGTCTTGACGGTGAGACTATCAGCATATATCGCCAGGGTGATTTTGCAGACCTTTGCAGGGGGCCGCATCTCCCGTCGACAGGCTGGATAAAGGCCTTCAAGCTTACCGGTACAGCAGGTGCGTACTGGAGGGGCGATGAGAAGAACAAGATGCTCCAAAGGGTCTACGGCACCGCCTTCGCAACGAAGGAAGACCTTAAGGCGCATCTCGACAGGCTAGAAGAGGCGAAGAGAAGGGACCACAGGAAGCTCGGTCGTGAACTTGATCTCTTTACCACCAGCGAGGATATAGGCTCAGGCCTCGTGCTCTGGCATCCGAACGGCGCGACAGTAAGGATGGTCATTGAGGACTTCTGGAAGGCCGAGCACGTAAAGGGCGCATATTCGCTCGTATACACGCCGCACATAGCGAATGTCGGGCTGTGGAAGACAAGCGGCCACTGGGATTTCTATAAAGAGTCCCTTTTTTCACCGATGGATGTCGAAGGGCAGGAATACATCGTCAAGCCGATGAACTGTCCGTTCCATATACAGATATACAAGACCCAGCTCAAGAGCTACCGCGACCTGCCTGTAAGGTATGCTGAGCTTGGGACGGTCTACAGGTACGAGAGATCAGGGGCGCTCCACGGCCTTTTGCGCGTCAGGGGTTTTACCCAGGACGACGCGCACATCTTCATGACCCCGGACCAGCTTGAAGGCGAGATAAAGGGCGTACTCAACTTTACCCTTTACATATTACAGTCTTTTGGGTTTAATGAGTTCGATATATATCTCAGCACAAGGCCTGAGAAGTTTGTCGGTTCGCTTGATAATTGGGCGAAAGCGGAAGGCGCTTTGAAATCCGCGCTGGACGCATCCGGGCTTCCTTACAGCATAGACCCGGGCGAAGGGGTCTTTTATGGCCCCAAGATAGATATAAAGATCAAGGACGTCATCGGCAGGTCATGGCAGTGTTCGACGATACAGGTCGACTTCAATCTGCCCGAGAGGTTTGACGTAACGTATCGCGACGAGCGCGGCCAGGACAGCCGCCCTATCATGATACACAGGGCCCTTATGGGCTCTCTTGAGAGGTTTTTCGGTTGCCTGGTAGAGCACTATGCAGGGGCGTTCCCGACTTGGCTTGCCCCGGTGCAGGCGGTTATCCTCACCGTGACCGATAGGAACAATGAGTATGCCGCTTCTGTTTTAGACAGGCTGAGGTCCTCAGGTATAAGGGCGGAGCTTGACAGCAGAAATGAAAAGCTCGGGTATAAGATAAGAGAGGCCCAGCTTAAGAAGATACCATATCAGCTCGTTGTCGGCGACAGCGAGCAGGCCGAAGGGAAGGTCGCCCCGCGCAAGCGCGGCGGTGAAAGCCTTCCGCCGATGTCCATGGAAGATTTTATCGCGCACATACAGGCTGAAAACAAGCCTGCAGTACTGAACAGGGGGTGAGCTTTTATAGCAAAAGAGACCGTTAGGATCAACAGGATGATCAGGGTGCCCCAGGTGCGCGTCATAGACGCCGAAGGCAACCAGCTTGGCGTAATGGCCACAAGGGACGCACTTACGACGGCCGAGGATATAGGCCTCGACCTTGTGGAGATTTCCGCAACGGCGACCCCGCCGGTATGCCGCATCATGGACTATGGCAAGTACAAGTATCAGCTCAGCAAAAAGTCCAAGGATGCGAAGAAAAAGCAGACGGTCGTACTTGTTAAGGAGATGAAGCTTCGCGGCAAGACCGAGGAGCATGACTTCCAGTTCAAGGTGCGCAACATTAAAAGATTCCTTAGTGAAGGCAACAAGGTAAAAGTTACTATCATATTCAAGGGCAGAGAGATAACCCATACCGATCTCGGCATGGGGATGCTCAAGAGGGTCGGCGAGGAGCTCAAGGAAGTCGCTGTTATAGAGGCCCCTCCAAAGCTGGAAGGACGTAATATGTCCATGATGGTGGCCCCGGCCCAGCCCAAGTAATAAGCCCGCCCGCAAGCGGTAAAAGGAGATGGTCCAGAGATGGCAAAGAAGGTAAAGAAGTACAAGCTGAAGACTAACTCGGGAGCTGCCAAGCGGTTCAAGCTGACAGGTACCGGCAAGGTCAAGAGAAGGAAGTCCGGGATGAGGCATATCCTCACCAGCAAGTCTCCGAGCGTCAAGAGGGAGCTTGGGCACAGCGGTCTTATATCAAAGACTCACGAGGCCTCGATAAAGAAGCTGATACCGTACGCCTGAGGTTTTTCTCTGCCGCTTCCTGTGCTCGCTACGGTATAGACGCCGTGGGCGGGGCTTAGGCGGCTTTTCAGGCGTGGTTGAAAGAATATAAAAGTAAAGTCTTAATGAAGGGGATAGAGTCATGCCGAGAGTAAAAAGGGGCGTTAACGCCAAGAAAAACAGAAAAAAGGTTTTAAAGCTCGCCAAGGGCTTCAGGGCCGGCAAGAGCAAGCTCTACCGCGTAGCCACTGAGGCTGTCGACAGAGCGCTTGTATACGCGTACAAGCACAGAAGGACAAAGAAGCGCGAGTTCAGGTCGCTCTGGATAGCCAGGATCAACGCCGCCGCTCGTTCAAATGACATCACCTACAGCCGCCTTATAAGCGGACTACTGAAGGCAAATGTCGCTATGGACAGGAAGGCCCTTGCTGATCTTGCGGTTCAAGATCCGGCCGGGTTCTCAAAGGTAGTTACGATTGCGAAACAAAGCCTTGCTGCATGAGCGAGAGGCTTGAGAACCTTTTAAAAGAGGCGACGAGCGCTCTAGCCGCGGCAAGGGACATCGATTCAGTTCTTCAGATAAAGGCCAGGTACATCGGACGCAAAGGTGAACTGGCCTTGTTGCTGAAAGAGATGGGCACTCTCTCACCGGATGAACGCAGAGCCTCGGGCGAGGCTATCAACAGGGCCAAAGACACTCTGGAGGCAGAGGTCGAAAGGCTCATCTGTGTGTTTCAGGAAGCGTCCAAGGCCGCAAAGCTTACTGGCGAGCGGATCGACGTGACGCTTCCCGGCAGGCCGCTAAGGCTCGGCAGGGTACATCCTGTCACTCGTGTGATGACCGAGATCGAAGATATATTCACAGGGCTCGGCTTCGATATCGCCGAGGGGCCTGAAGTCGAATTAGACTACTATAATTTCGAGGCGCTCAACTTCCCGAAAGACCATCCCGCAAGGGATATGCAGGACACCTTCTTCATAGCCGAAGACGTACTACTACGCACGCATACCTCAGCAGTTCAGCCGCGCATCATGGAAAGGTCAAAACCGCCTTTACGCGTGATAGCACCCGGCACAGTATACCGCAGGGACTCCGATATAACACATTCGCCGATGTTTCATCAGGTCGAGGGCTTCATGGTAGATAAGGGCATAAGGTTTACCGACCTCAAGGGGATACTCTCGCTCTTTTTACACAGGCTCTTCGGCCCTTCCACAGAGGTCCGTTTCAGGCCGAGCTTTTTTCCGTTTACCGAACCTAGCGCCGAGGTCGACATACGCTGCGTGATATGCGGCGGGTCAGGGTGCAGGGTCTGCAAAGGTTCAGGCTGGCTTGAGGTCCTTGGCGCAGGCATGATACACCCTGAGGTCTTCAAGGCCGCTAAATACGACCCTGAAGAGTTCACAGGCTTTGCCTTCGGCCTCGGAGTAGAGAGGATCGCCATGCTCAAGTTCGGTATAGACGACCTCAGGCTCTTTTTTGAAAATGACGTAAGGTTTTTGGGTCAGTTTTAATAGCGCGGTTTTTTGAACGGTTACGGGCCGTGGGATTTACGCAATCAATGGTTCCAACGTGGCCGGTTTTAATAACGTATTTTTTTTAAATGCCTACGAGTCGTAGGATTTACGCAATTAAGGATCCTAACGTAGCCGGTTTTAATAACGTTGTTTTTTTAAATGGTTGCGAGGCTTGTCTCTTAAATCGCTTTTCGCCCCTTCTAGCTTATAAACACTTTATCCACAGGATCTATATAGATGCTCTTCTCTTATAATTGGCTGAAGGAATACCTGCCTGATATACCGCCTGCTCACGAGCTTGCAAAGGCCCTGACTATGTCCGGGACAGAGATAGAGAGCGTAGTGCAGGTAGGCTCGACCCTATCAAACGTCGTGACCGCCGAGGTGGTAACACGCGAAAAGCACCCGAACGCTGACAGGCTATCGCTTTGTTCGGTACGTACTGAGGGCGAGGTCTATTCGATCGTCTGCGGCGCGAGCAATATGAAGCCCGGCGACAGGGTTGTCCTGGCCCTTACCGGTGCCGAGCTCCCCGGCGGGATCAAGATAAAGAGATCCAAGATACGCGGGGTAGAATCCCAGGGCATGATGTGCTCTGAAGTCGAGCTTGGGCTAAAAGACACCTCCGACGGGATAATGATACTTCCTCAGGATACGCCTCTAGGGGCTGACATAAATACTGTGCTCGGCCTCGGCGACTTCATGATGGAGGCCGGCATAACGCCAAACAGAGCCGATCTGTTGTCTGTAAGGGGGCTTGCCAGAGAGATCTCAGCTGTAACCGGCGCTTCTTTTACCGATAAAACCTGGCTTCTTGCAAAGGCTTCTGTGTCTGACGATGAGAATGAGGCTGAAGACCTTGCTACAATCTCCATAGAGGAGGAAGCCCCGTGTTCACGGTATTTCGGCCGCGTCATAGAAGGCGTCAAGGTTGGCCCTTCGCCTGATGCTATCAGAAGGAGGCTTGAGGGACACGGCATAAGGTCGGTCAATAACGTCGTGGATGCTACGAACCTGATACTCCTGGAGACCGGTCAGCCTCTCCATGCCTTCGATCTCGATGCGATAGAAGGCGCGGCGCTCGATGTAAGGTTCGCCGGGACCGGAGAGGCGATAGATACGCTCGACGGCAAGACGCGCGTACTTGATACCGACATCCTCGTAATAGCCGACGCCAAAGGCCCTGTGGCTGTCGCAGGGGTCATGGGCGGATGCCGCACTGAGGTCAGGGACTCTACGACCAGAATACTGCTTGAGGCCGCGCACTTCGATCCTTCCTCTGTCAGAAGGGCGTCAAAGAGGCTCGGGCTTTCGACCGATTCGTCATACAGGTTTGAAAGGGGTGTCGACCCCGGTTCAACAGCCTCTGCAATAGATGCGGCCGCATCCCTGATAAACTCTGTTGCAGGAGGCTCTCTCGTAAAAGGGCTTCTTGAGATAGGCCCTGGCGTACCCTCTGCCAGACCGATAAGGTTCAGGACTAAGAGGGCTTCGGACGTGCTAGGCGTTGACCTTGGAGTCCTTGATGCATCCGCAATATTTGTTAAGCTCGGCATAAAAGTCGAGGTGGAAGAGGGCGGCGTTATCATGGCCACCCCGCCTTCATACAGGAATGATCTGAAAGACGAGGTAGACCTCCTTGAAGAAGTAGCCCGCCTTTATGGTTATGATAAGATGCCTGCGACACTTGCCCTGGCAGAGCTCGCGCCATCGAACCCCGGAAGGCATACATCCGTTAAGAAGATTGTCAGGCAAATCCTTGTTAACGCGGGTTTTTTTGAGGTAGTCAATTACAGCTTCGTCTCAGGCCGCCTCTTCTTGATGGCCTCTGACAACATCGATTCAGGTGTAAGGGTTAAAAACCCTATTACAGAAGATCAGGTCCTGATGAGGACGAGCCTTCTGCCTTCGCTCCTTGAGAACCTTAAAGCAAACTTACTTAAAAAGAACGAAGATGTCGATATATTCGAGATAGCCCCTGTATTCCTGCCCGGCGAAAAGCTCCCGAATGAGAGGTGGAGGCTTTCCATTCTGATGCATTCCGTCAGGTACGCAAAGGCATGGAACAACCCTGACGAGTGGGCTGATTTTTATGATATAAAGGGTCTTGCCGAGAAGCTCTTTGACGGGCTCGGCATTAAAGATGTCGAGTTTAGATCTTCGGTACACAGGCTTATGCATCCCGGTAAGACCGCTGATATGATCGTTGGCGCCAGGGTGGTTGGTTCTCTGGGCGCATTGCATCCGGATCTATCTCTTGAATACGGCCTGAGGCGTGAGGCATTACTTTTAGATATTGATATCGACCTGTTGATCGAATCGGTCGGGCGTGGCGGTTCTTACAGGCCTCTGCCAAGGTTCCCGGAATCGTCAAGGGATATCGCTTTTATCGTCGATGTGAAGCATACGTACGGAGAAATAATAAGCCTAATCGAGAGATTAGATGAAAAACTTATTGAAAGGGTTGAATTGTTTGATGTATACTGCGGCAAGAACATACCCGCAGGCAAAAGGTCGCTGGCAGTACGTATTGTCTACAGGTCTTCTGAGAGGACGCTTACTGCGGGAGATGTCGACGCTATTCATTCCAAGGCTATAGAGGCGCTTGTTGCCGGTTTTGGAGCTGAGGTCAGGGGGCCGGCGTAGGTAGTAAGTCCCTTTTAGATCGGATGTATCTGGCGAAGAGATAAGACAGGGCAAGTGACCGCAGTTAGAAAAGGAGGGTGGGTCCATGACTAAGGCGGATATAGTAGAGATCGTATTTGAGAAGGTCGGTTTTTCAAAGAAAGACGTCTCAGCCGTAGTCGAGCAGATATTCGAGTCGATTAAAGACTCGCTTGAAAACGGCGATAAGGTGAAGATATCGGGATTCGGTAACTTTACCATCAGGCAGAAGAGGGCAAGGCGCGGGCGCAATCCGCAGACCGGCACCGAGATAACCATCGAAGAGCGCAAGGTGATGACCTTCAAGGCGAGTCAGCTCCTTAAGAAGGCTATCAACTCGCAACCTGCCGCCTGATGTCGGATTGCCGGGATTTTGATGGTCAAGCGGCTGGCCCAAAAAACCCTTAAGAAAATACCCCCATGACAGAGATACCGTCAAAGCTTTACTTCAAGATAGGCGAGGTCGCCGAGATCACAGAGGTAAAGCCTTATATCCTGCGATATTGGGAAAATGAGTTCAAGATCATCAGCCCCAAGAAGTCCCTTGCGAAGCAGAGGGTCTACAGTCAGCGTGACCTTCAGCTGATACTTGAGATAAAGAGGCTTCTTTACAAGGAGAAGTTCACGCTCGAAGGCGCGAAGAAGAGGATAAAGGAGATCCAGCAGGAAAACTCTAAACAGCTAGACCTCCAGTTTAATGATAAAAAGGTACAGACTGCGCTCAAATCCATAAAAAAAGACCTGATGGATATAAAAAAATTGCTAGGATGAATATTTTAGGCGGTTGCTGATTTATCCCTTGAGTTTTCAGTAAATTAATCTTAGAATTACTCATCAACCCGGTACGTGACGAGCGCGTCGGGTCGATATATAACGGGGCGTAGCGCAGCCTGGTAGCGCACTAGCATGGGGTGCTAGTGGCCGGAGGTTCGAATCCTCTCGCCCCGACCAGAATCGATAGCCGTAATCCCTGAAAAGGGATTACGGTTTTTTTAGTTGAGTCAGGCTCGTAAGCCAGGCAGTGTCCATCTCCGGCAAGACCGGTGAAGGGATCACGGCATTGTTGATGCTCCTCATGAATGCGGCATTTTTTTACAGGTTTAGCCGTACCATGGAAGGTTGTATCTTTGGTTTTACGGACTATCGTGTCATTCATTAGTTTATGCGAAGTTACTTAAAGAAACAAAAGAGGTGTGATAGATGTCTACCGGCATAAAGGCTGTAAAGACGGCCCTTGCGGCGAACCTGTTCATCTTCCTGATGAAGCTCGGTGCTGCGCTCTTGACAAGGTCGGCAGGCATGATGGCCGAGGCTGTTCATTCTTTCGCTGACGCCGGAAATCAGATACTGCTTCTTGTCGGGTTCAAACGCAGCCAGAAGCCGCCTGACGAAGGTCATCCGTTCGGATACGGCAAGGAAGAGTATTTCTGGAGCTTTATCGTCGCGATGATACTCTTCGTGCTCGGATCTGTCTATTCGTTATACGAGGGCGTGCACAAGCTAATGCACCCGGAGCCGCTACGCTACGTCTATATCAACTTCATGATACTAGGCACTGCGGTGGCGCTTGAGGGTTATTCATGGTGGGTCGCTAAAAAATCAATAGGCGGCACTTCGATCAAAAGTACGCTGAAGGCTGTGATAGACTCGAAGGATGCCAACGCGGTCGTGGTCTTTGTAGAGGACACCGGCGCGCTCGTAGGCCTTGCTGTAGCCCTTGCCGGAAACGTCGCGGCGTATCTGACCGGAGACCCTTTCTACGACGCGGTCTCATCTATAGCCATCGGCCTGCTCCTTCTTGTGATCGCGTACTTCCTTGCCAACGAGATGAGAAAGCTTATCATCGGCGAGACCGCCGACGCTGTCTCTATCGAGAAGGCGCGGGCGATACTCCTTAAACACCCTCATGTGAAGAATATCAGCTACATGAGGTCGATGCATCTCGGGTCGAGTTCGAGTCTGCTGGCCGTATATGCTGATTTTGTGGATTCTCTCCATGACTACGAGCTTGAAGAGACGATGAGTTGTCTGATAGCGGAGATAAAGGCGGCTGTCCCTGAGGCAAAGGACGTTTTCCTGCAGCTTTCCGGCAAGGGAGTTTGTTCTGATCATCAGGGTGTAAGGCCGTTGAAAGGCAGGTAGAGGTACGGTCATCTGTTTTGTTTGACAGCTTTAACAGCAAAGGCAAGGCGACTAATCTTTGGTTTGGCTTTCGCTCCTCCCCTTACTATAAGGGGAGGCAGGGAGGGGTTAGACGGTAGGGCGGGTCACACCCGCCGAATGATATTCTTTTGCCGCACTATAGTTTGTTTTTGGGTTCATTTTATAACGGCAAAACAAGACAACGCTTATTTAAAAAAATATCGGTCTGACTCGAGCTTTGCACTTTCCGTGTGCCTTTAGGGTATGGCTCGCATCGCTTTCGAGCCGACTCGCAGAAGATACAAGAGCCTGCTCGTCGGCTCTCAGTCAGGCTCGCTACGCCATGACCCGTGTTTTTATAGGCAAAGACAAAGCTACTTCGCCAGCCGGGTTTTGTTTCAAGGCAAAGACTGAATTCAAAGGCTGGAGTTTTGTCTTCGCTCCTCCCCTTACTATAAGGGGAGGCAGGGAGGGGTTAGTAGTGAAGCGGTTTTATTTTTGCGTACTGGGTGCGCCTTTATTTTTTAACGGCAGGACAAGACAATGCCTATTCAAAAAAATATCGGTCTGACTCCAGTTTTGCACTTCTGTGCACGTTTAGGGTATGGCTCGCATCGCTTTCGAGACGACTCGCAGTAAATTCCGATGCCTGCTCGTCGGCTCTCAGTCAGGCTCGCTACGCCATGACCCGTGTTGTTAGAGGCAAAGACTGAATTCAAAGGCTGGAGTTTTGTCTTCGCTCCTCCCCTTACTATAAAGGGAGGCAGGGAGGGTTAGGCGGTAGGGCGGGTCACACCCGCCGAATGATTTTCTTTTGCGCACCTGTATTCGCCTTTAAGGTTCATTTTTTAACTGCAGGACAAGACAACGCCCTTTTAAAAAAAATATCGGTCTGACTCCTGCTTTGCACTTCTGTGCTCCTTTTGGGTATGGCTCGCATCGCTTTCGAGCCGTTTCGCAGTAGATACAATAGCCTGCTCGTCGGCTCTCAGTCAGGCTCGCTACGCCATGAACCTTGTTGTTTTAAGGCAGAGGCTGATTCAAAAACAGAGGAGTTTTTTCGCACCTTTACAAAAAATATCTGTCTGACTCCAGCTTTGCACTTTTGTGCGCCTTTAGGGGATGGCTCGCTACGCTTTCGAGTCTGGCGGTAGGGCGGGTCACACCCGCCGCCTGCTTGTCGTCTCTCAGTCAGGTTCGCTACGCCATGCCCCGGTTGTTTAGAGGCAAAGGCAAGATAATTCTCAAACCACCCCATCCGGTCTCCCCTTGAACAAAGGGGAGGATATACAAAGTCGTCTATCTTTCAGGCTCGCTACTTTATGCTTGCTACATCGTGACCTGTGTTTTATGTTCAGACAGAGTTTTTGATTAAAGACAGGACAACTTCTTTCCGGCGGTATTTTCCCGCCCTAAAAGATAAAAGACAAAGGCCCCTATCCGATATGCTTATCCTCCTCAATAAGCCTTTCAACGTGTTATGCCAGTTTACGGATGAGAAGGGGCGCGCGACTCTCGCCGATTATCTGCCTGTTAAGAACGTCTACGCGGCAGGCCGTCTTGATTACGACAGCGAGGGGCTAGTCATACTTACCGATAGCGGCCCGCTTCAGCACCGTATCGCAGACCCTCGCAACAAACTGCCCAAGACATATCTCGCACAGGTTGAAGGGGTGCCTGATGAGGCGGCCCTTGATAAGCTGAGATGCGGCGTTCTTCTTAAAGACGGCAAGACAAGGCCTGCCATCGTAGAGTGTTTCGTCACTGAGCCTGAGCTTTGGGACCGCACCCCTCCCATACGCTACAGGAAGGAAATCCCAACGACATGGATACGGCTGACTATAACCGAGGGGAAGAACCGTCAGGTGCGCCGTATGACAGCCGCCGTTGGCCTTCCGACGCTACGCCTTGTGCGTGTAAGGGTCGGCCCCTGGGAGATAGGCGAGCTGAAGCCCGGAGAATGGAAAGAGGCCTCTGCCAACGGGCTTTGACTGCTTATGCCGCGAGGCGCTTCAGGAGACTTTTGAGACTACTTCAATAATACGCTCTCCCCCGTTCGCCGTTCCTGTTGTATGCCAATCCGGTTAGCCCTTCAATTGTGTCTGTGTATCTGTTATCCTCACAATATGTTCTTTAAGACCGACCTCCCGATAGCAGACCTTGTCCCTCAGCTCATCAGTGTATTGATGGACGGGCAAACCGCTGTAGTCCAGGCCCCTCCCGGAGCAGGTAAGACCACTATCATTCCTCTCTCGCTCCTTGGTCAAAGCTGGCTTGGCGGCCGTAAGATCGTCATGCTCGAGCCAAGGAGGCTTGCCGCGCGCGCCGCCGCGTACAGGATGTCGGAGCTTTTAGGCGAGGATGTCGGCGGCAGCGTCGGATACCGCACAAGGCTCGATTCAAAGGTCGGGCCGGCAACAAGGATCGAGGTCGTGACAGAGGGGATCTTGACAAGGATGCTTCAATCTGACCCGTCTATCGAGACTATCGGCTGCCTGATATTCGATGAGTTCCATGAAAGATCGCTTAACGCTGACTTGGGTCTTGCGTTCTCGCTCGACGCCAGGTCTCTTTTCAGGGAGGACCTCAGGATAGTCGTTATGTCAGCGACCCTGGACGAGGTAGAGGTATCAAGGCTTTTAGACGGCGCGCCGATACTTAAGAGCGAAGGAAGGAGTTATCCTGTCGAGGTGAGATACCGGCCACTCGGGTCAGTTGATACGCGCTGGCAGGGGCTTACCGGCCCTCAATTTATATCAGGGGTCGTTAAAGCGGTATCAAAGGCGCTTGTCGAAGAGTCCGGCTCCATACTCGTATTTTTGCCGGGAAGCGGCGAGATACACCGGGTAGAGGCCGGTATCAGGTCAGCCGGGCTTGGGCCTGATATCGATATTGTGCCGCTCTACGGTGAAATACCGAGGGCCGCGCAGGATATGGCGATAAGGCCGTCCCTTGCAGGCAGGCGCAAGGTGGTGCTAGCTACCAATATAGCAGAGACCAGCATTACGATAGACGGCGTAAGTGTTGTGATAGACGGAGGCCTCCAGCGTCTCCAGCGTTTTTCACCTTCTATCGGCATGAGCCGCCTTGAGACTGTCAGGGTGACGCGCTCCGGTGCCGATCAGCGGACAGGCAGGGCAGGCAGGACCGGGCCAGGCATCTCCATCCGCCTCTGGTCAGAGTATGAAGACTCTGTCCTTATGGAAAAAAACAGGCCTGAGATAATGGAGGCCGACCTGACCGCCCTGGCTCTTGAACTTGCCTTATGGGGGGTTAAAGAGCCGGAGAGGCTCAGGTGGCTCGATCTGCCTCCGGCAGGTTCACTTGCTCATGCAAGAGAGACTCTCGTGCGTATGGGCGCGATAGATAAGCTGGGCCTTGTCACCGCACACGGAAAGAGACTCGCAACTTTGCCTCTGCATCCACGTCTGGCCCAGATGGTACTAAAGGCCGACGGCCTCGGCCAAGGCGCGCTCGCCTCTGTCATAGCGGCTCTCCTTGCAGAGAGGGACCCGCTCGGCAAGATGACAGGCGAGAGGGACTCTGATATAAGGCATCGTATAGAGGCTGTCACCGGATGTACAAGGGGAAGGGCAGGGCACACAGCGCGGTTTGATATCGACAAGGCGCTTTGCGAGAGGATATCAGCCTCAGCCGGTCAGATAAGGAAGATCCTCGGCATAAGGGAATCGCTATTTGATATTGATATGACAGGCATCATCCTCGCCTTTGCCTATCCTGACAGGATAGGCAGGCGCAGGGATGGGACGGGCGCCAGGTATCTACTTTCAAACGGACGCGGCGCGTATTTTTCTTCAGTTGAGCAACTATCATCTGCCGAATGTATCGTTGCCGCAAACATTGACGCAGGCGAGAGAGAATCCCGCATATTTTTAGGCGCGCCACTTGAGAGGGCAGACCTTGAGGAGTATCTCAAGGATGATATCACCTATACATCGACCGTTATCTGGGATACTGCCGTATCAGCGGTCTTGTCAAGGAGGCAGAAGAGGCTCTGGGGGCTGGTGCTCTCTGACGCGCCTATTGCCGACCCTGACAAGGAACAAGTGCTGGAAGCATTTCTCTATGGTGTAAGGCAGGCTCTCAGGCAGAACGGCCTTGTAATACTTCCGTGGGATAAGCATTCAGAGAACCTGAGGGCGAGGATAAACCTCCTGCACCGTTTTGGTGTGTCTGAAGGGGTTGAGTTCCCTGATCTGTCGGATGAACGGCTCGTTGATAATATAAATACAGACGGCTGGCTTGGGCCTTGGTGCGTTGGGATGACGCGCCTTGAACATCTGAAAAGGCTCGACATGAAGGGTGTGATCCTGAGTCTTCTTTCATGGCAGGCGAGGGAGGCTCTGGACAGGCTCGCCCCTACGCATTTTAAAGTGCCGAGTGGTTCTTCCGTTGCGATAGATTATACCGCAGGCGAGCGTCCTGTCCTTGCAGTAAGGCTGCAGGAGATGTTCGGGTGCGCGCTAACGCCTTCTATAGCGGGAGGCAGGGTGGAGCTTGTCTTACATCTGCTTTCTCCGGCAGGCCGCACTGTGCAGGTCACTAGCGACCTTGCGGGCTTCTGGGCGTCGTCTTATCAGATGGTGAAAAAAGAGATGAAAGGGCGCTATCCCAAGCACCACTGGCCTGATGACCCGCTGGAGGCAGTCCCTGCAAGAGGCGCAAAGAGACGCAAAAAAGACGACTGAAGAGATGTTGTATGCCTGTTTTTTTTCGAAAGGGCCGTTGTCAAAGAGGGAAAGGCCTCCGGCGCATTTAAGTATTACGTCTGACCCATAGCATGATGACTTTCGTAGATATTGAAAAAGGTCTTTACATCAGAGCTGAATGCAGATATAAACCACGATGATGCAAAGGCCTGCTTCTTTTTTTATCAAGCAATATTATCCGCTAGGGGCGCACTGCTGCGAGCCGTTTAGATTGAAGACAGCGGTCTGCCTCTGCTGTTTTTTCGGAGGCTATAAACCATACAGCATATAGAGACAGTGGTTGAGCGGAGGTCTCATTGGACAGGGATACGATCGCGAGGTGCCTGCCGTTCATCATCTACATGGCGTTTGTTGGCGTTGGGGAGGGACTCGGCTGGCTCGGCGCAAGGGGCATTATCAATTACGGCGACGATGCGGTAAGGTTCCTCTACCCTGTAAAGATAACTCTCGTTGCAGTATCCCTTGCCGTACTCTGGAAGCATTACTCAGAGGTGAGGTTCAAGGGGATAAGCGTATCTGATACTATCTTAAGCGTAGTAGTCGGTCTCGTAGTATTTGTCTTGTGGATAAACATGGACTGGCCTTTTGCGGTATTCGGAGAGATGGAGGGCTACGACCCCGGCATATCAGGGGGCGGCGCACTGCCTTTAGCCCTGACCGGCATACGTATCTTCGGGGCGAGCGTTATCGTCCCTGTGATGGAGGAGATATTCTGGAGGTCGTTCCTTCTACGCTATATTATAAACCCCGACTTCATGGCTGTGAAGATAGGCCGTTTCACGCTTGTATCGTTTATAATCTCGATCGCGCTCTTCGGGCTTGAGCATAATATGTTCCTTGCCGGGATGATGGCAGGGGCGGCTTATACGCTTCTTTTATACCGCACAAAGAGCATCGCGCAGTGCGTTATAGCACACGGCGTAACGAACCTCGCCCTTGGCATATACGTGATAAATACCGGGCAGTGGCGATTCTGGTAGCTCGTCGCTTGTCTGTCGTTTCAGTTTTTTAGGGTTTATATTCGTCTCATCTCATGGGTGTCTGATCTGATCGTCGAGCGCTCCCGTTTTTACGAGAGCGATTTGATTTTTTTTGCCGTAACTGTATAATCGATATGTTTTATGAGAGTATGTCTTTAGCGCGGTCTATCGCAATATTCTTATAATATGCATGCAAAGGGGGAGTATGAAGATACTTGTCGCTGGCGGTGCCGGTTTTATCGGCTCTAACATCGTTGACGCGTACATCAAGGCAGGCCATGAGGTCGTGATCGTAGATGATCTCTCATCGGGAAAGATGGAGAACGTAAACGCCAAGGCCGAGTTTCACAAGATGGATGTCCGCTCCCCTGAGCTCATGGGGCTTATCAGTGAAGTGCGGCCGGATATAATCAATACCCATGCCGCGCAGATCTCAGTCCCTTATTCTGTCGAGAACCCGCTCTTTGACGCAGACGTCAACATCAAGGGTCTTTTGAACATCGCAGAGGCTGTCAGGCATCTTGGGAAAGGGAAGATCATATTCATATCCTCAGGAGGGGCGATCTACGGATCAGCTCCCGAGTACCCGACAACCGAGGTCTGCCCGACAAACCCGATCTCGCCGTACGCTATAGCCAAGAACGTATGCGAGCGTTATATCGAGTTTTATAACCGCCAATACGGGATAGAGTATACCGTGCTTCGCTATGCCAATATCTATGGGCCGCGGCAGATACCGCAGGCAGAGGCAGGCGTCGTCTCTATATTCATCGACAATATCCTTGCCGCAAGGCCTTCGACTATCTACCATTTTGACGGTGAGCCCGACGGGATGCTCAGGGACTACTGTTTCGTAGGCGACGTAGTAAAGGCCAACCTTCTCGCGCTTGAGAAGGGCTCCGGTCAGGCCTTCAATATAGGCACGGGTGTTGCCACGCGCACAGCGGAGCTTTTCGGACACGTATTTAGCTCTCTGAAAAAACTCCTCCCTGACACGCCTGCTTCCCTTGGGGTTCCATCAAAGGGCCCGGCCCGTCTTGGGGATCTGAATAGAAGTTGTCTTAATATCGAGAAGGCGCGAAGTGTCCTTGGCTGGAGCCCTTCTACAAGCATAGCGGACGGCGTTGAGCAGACAGTAAAGTGGACCCTTGCTGATAGACGGGCAAAGACAACGACTATAGCCTGAGCATATATGAAAGGTGTTTCAGGGCGGCTTGCTTCATGGAAAATCGCTGAAGCCTGTTTGCACAAAGCCCTTCATGACCATCTTCCCGATGGTCATGAAGGGCCTTGTTTTTTTTAGTCGATTTTCAGTTTCCTTCCAAAGATGCCTTCCGTAATGCTTGAGAAGCCGTACTTATCTTCCGTTTGATCTGAAACCCGGTTTTTTCTGCCATGACAGAGACACAAAAGGCCGCCTCTGGTGTATAGTTGTCTTGGGCTTTTTCGTTGCCGGCAATTTGCGTGACGGGATAAAGCGGCCGTTTAATGACCGCTTGTTTTTTCAACCTCTGTTCGCATCTATACCTTGAAAAAGCGCGGATCTCATTCTCTATGGTGACAGAAGTCTGTCACCAGAAGGGAAGTCTTGCCTTGAAGTTTTTAGACTTTTAGGCTAGTATGAACACCTGTTTTCAAGCAAAGGCAGATCGCTTTAAAGTCTTTAATCCGAGGAAGATCCTGAATGACACCATCGAGGCCGTCTATAAACAAAGGCAGGGTCTTGATCGTGGATGAAGAGCCCAATGCCGTAAAGGTCTTATCCGCCATACTTGGCGAACAGGGGTACGCTGTCTCGTCTACCGATGATATCGACACGGCCATAGGCATGATTGCGGCCGGCGGGGTCGATACCGTTATTACCGAGTACAGGGTCCGCGAGGGCTCAGGCATGGACCTGTTCGATCACGTCAAGAAGAACCACCCTGAGATACCTGTCATATTCCTTACCGCTTATGGGACGGTAGACAGCGCCGTGCAGTTGATGACCGGCGGTGTCTTCTATTATTTCATAAAACCGCCTGATTACGCCAAGCTCTCCAGCATGCTGGCTCGCGCCGTAGAGCAGAGGCGCCTCAAGATGGAGCTCGATTTCTTCAAGAAGAGGTTCTCTGAATACGACGGTTCGTCGTTCGTTATAGGCTCTACGCCGGACATGAAAAACGCCGTAGAGGTCGCCGATGCAATAAAGGATTCATCGTCCAGCGTACTCGTTTGCGGAGAGACAGGCACCGGCAAGGAGCTTATAGCCAAAAGGCTCCATTATTACAGCGTTAGAAGGGATATGCCTTTTGTCGCATTGAACTGCGCCGCCATACCGAGGGACCTTCTGGAGGCGGAGCTTTTCGGATACGAAAAGGGGGCGTTCACAGGGGCGCTGTCCAAGAGGGTCGGCAGGTTCGAGGCCGCACAGGGAGGGACGGTATTCCTCGATGAGATAGGCGAGCTTGAGTACCATCTCCAGGCCAAGCTCTTGAGGGTCCTTCAGGAGCGCGAGCTCGAACGGCTCGGCTCGAACAGGAAGATCAAGGTCGACTTCAGGCTCGTCTCTTCTGACAATCAGGACCTTAGGGCGAAGGTAGAGGCAGGCAAGTTCAGGAGAGATCTTTTCTACAGGATAAACGTGGTCCAGATAAATCTGCCGCCGCTCAGGGACAGAAAAGAAGACATACCTATGCTTGTCGATGAGTTTGTCAAAGAGTTTTGTCTGAAGGAAAACAAGACCCTTGCGGTATCCGATGAGATCAGATTGATCCTGACAGGCTATCCGTGGCCTGGCAATATAAGACAGCTTCGCAATGTGGTCGAAAGGATGGTCATGCTGGCAAAGGGCGGGGTGATAACCCCGAGGGAGCTTCCATCTGAGATCCACATCCCTATATTGCCAGCCTCAGGCGTTGTTCCGGTAAAAAGGACGCTTAAGGATATCGAGGCGGAAGCAGTCAAGCAGACCTTGATAGAGTGCAGGGGCAACAAGTCAAAGGCCGCCAGGATGCTCGGCATATCGAGGAAGGCGTTATACAAGAGGCTGAGCGAAGAGAGGTTTTCCGGCGGACTGTATCCTTTGGATGCATAGGTCCTCCCTGATAGCCCATTGTTTTAGGTGTTTTAATGGTCAAGAATTGGAGTTGTAGCGAAAGGATGCAATATTTAAGAAGGTTTTCCCTGACTGTACCCTTGAGACACACCTGTTAATCATAAGCTTACTGCAGTTTCACTTTATCCGCTCTCACCCCCGCTTTTAATATTCTTTAAAATCAATATCTTACAGGATAATAGGTTTGTGCCGTAGTCTTTTGGACGATGCGGCACTAATCTTGCAATCTATTTACAGAGTTAAATCAAAGCTTGATTTGCTTGTAAGCGTGCGTCTCGGGAGGCTGCATCTCTACCGTCTGACTCAGTTGTTTTATGAGTATCGCCTGTATCGGTCGAATCGTTATTTTTTCTGTCTGACGTCCGGTAGAAAACAGTTTTCTCTATTCAATACATTTTATCTTTTTTTATTGCAAGGGAGGGTATCTCATTGATGAAGGCAGGGTCGTTTCGATTGATCGCAGTCGCGGCAGTGTTGATATTTACATGGGGCTGTAGCGGTGAGTCAAACAAGCCGAAGGAACAGCTTATGAGCGAAGGCGTCAAGATGGTCGAAGAGGACAACGCCAGGGGAGCGGTGGTCCTGTTCAAGAACGCCATTGAAAAGGACCCCAATTATTTCGAGGCCCGTCTTCAGCTTGCTAAGGCATATTACAAATTGAGGAACATCGATTCAGCGGAAAAGGAGATACAGAAGGTCATAAGGCAGAACCCTTCTCTCAGGGAGGCGCATATAGAGCTTGCCAAAATAAGCCTTCAGAAGCGCGAGCCTGAAAAGGCCCTTGAAGAGGTATCGAAGTACATGTCTGAGGGGACCGTCGAGGCGGAGGTGCTTGAGATTGCCGGTGGGGCCCATGCGATGAAATCCGACTTCCCTTCATCCGTGAGCCTGCTTAAAAAGGCTATCGCGCTCGACCCCAAAAGAGAGACCTCCAATATAATGCTCGCGGGCGTCTATCAGCAGATGGGGCGCGACGACGAGGCAAAGAGCCATTTAAAGGAATATCTCAGGAAGGAACCCGGCAGTGTGCCGGCCCTCCATTACCTCGCCACTATGTATGCCTCAGCCAATGATATGGAAGGCGCGCTTAATGTCTATGATCAGATACTCAGGGATAACCCGAACGATGTCGCGGCCATGTTCAGGAAGGGGATACTCTATACCTCAAAGGGGCGTTTTGACGAGGCGGGAGTCATAGGGGCGGCGCTTGTAGAGAAGTTCCCGAATGCGGCTGATGGATACAAGCTTCGCGGCCTTGTCGCCTACAACAAAAAAGATTACAAAGGGTCGGTAGCCGATCTGCAGAAGGCCATCTCTATCGCACAGGACCCGGGTACGTTCTATTCGCTCGGTCTGAGCCATTTTGCCATAGGTGATTTCGAGCAGGCCTCGAGCCAGATGCATAAGGCACTCGATTTGGTGCCGGATATGGAGCAGGCACGGGTCATGCTCGGCATCATACTCCTTCAGCAGAACAGGCTCGATGACGCAGTAAATGAGATCAAAAAGGTCCTTGATAAGAACGACAGGAACGCGATTGCCCATAATATCATGGGCAACGCATACCTGGCGAAAGGCATGTTTGAAGAAGGTATGGCCGAGCTTAACAAGGCTATCGACCTTGATCCGCACCTTGCCGACGCGCAGGCCAGGAAAGGGGCCATAAACCTCTCAAGAGGCAACCAGAAGGAGGCTGAAAAGAGCCTTCAGGCCGCTATAGACGCGGCCCCTGACGTCCTAAACTCCAGGCTGATGCTTGCCGCTTCGTATGTGAAGAGCAAGAACTACGCGAAGGCTATCGCGCTTTTAAACAAAGGACTCAAGGGTGATAAGAACGACGCTCTGCTGTATAACTTTATCGCAGAGGCCCTGTTGTATGAAGGCAAGTCCGCGGAAGCGGTCAAGTACCTTGATAAGGCCAAGCAGAGCGATCCGGCAAACCATTCGGCGTACTTCAACCTTGCCTCCTTGTACTTCATGCAGGGCAAACAGGATAAGGGGATAGCTGAGATCAAAGCCGTGCTCGACAAAGCGCCGGATAATATAAACGCCCTTACGACGCTGGCGGCGATATTCGAGGCAAGAAACGACGACGACCAGGCGCATAAGTACCTGAAGATGGCGGTCGATACAGGCAAGGCAGACGGCTACGTTGCCATGGCCAACTTCAAGCTCAGGAAAAAGGAGACAGGCTCGGCTTTAAAGCTCATCGATCAGGCCATAGAGAAAGACAAGTCAAAGGTCTCGCTCTACGAGGTAAAAGGCAGGATACTGGCCTCTGAAGGCAGGTTCAAGGAGGCTATCGTCGCATTTGACGAGCTGGGAAAGGTCAATCCGCGCGCCGGGATGGGCCTTGTCGTCAACGCGTATCTCGCACAGAAGAAGCCTGACGAGGCCCTTGCGAGGGTGAGTAGCGAGCTTAAGAAGAAGTCAGGCGACCTTGACCTTATGGCTGAGCTCGCGCGCATCTACTCGATAATGGGAAAAAAGAACGAGGCCGTGCAGAACGCAAACTCGATGATAAGCTCGAAGCCTTCTTCAACGGCAGGTTATATCGTCCTCTCTTCGGTCTATCACGCCGCTAAAGAGACAGACAGGGCCATGGACGCGCTTAAAAGAGGGATAAACAACGCTGACAAGAGTCCTGTCCTTTACATCGCGCTCGGAGACCTTCACGCGTCGAAGAAGGAATTCGCCTCGGCGCTTGAGGCATTTAGAAAAGCTGAGTCCATAAAGCCTGATGCCGTTGAGAGTGTTTTCAAGCAGGGCGCTGTTTTGCATGAGATGGGCAGGAGCGGGGACGCTATAGACGCTTATCTGAGGGTCCTGAGGGCGCAGAGAAATCATATCCCGGCGCTTAACAACCTGGCTTATATCTACGCTGATTCCGGCTCGGCGGATAAGGCTCTTCAGTTCGCTTCAAGGGCTTATGTGCTTGCGCCGAAGGAAGGAGCGGTCCTCGATACCCTCGGGTATGTGCTACTTAAAAACAACAAGCCTGCCGACGCTCTCAAGGTCTTTGAAAAGGCCATTGAGGCCGTTCCGCAAAACCCGACTATCAGATACCACCTGGCGCTGGCGTTAGTTAAGAACGGAGAGCCTGCCAAGGCGGCAGAGAACCTGAAAAAGGCGCTTGAGGCCGGCGGTTTCGACGAGGCTGACAAGGCGCGCACTCTGCTGGCAGAGATCGAAAGGGGCAAGGCGGCCTCTAAATCAAGATGATCGGCATCTACGTACTGATATTTTCGGATGTTCTCCTCTCGATCCTGTCCGTCTACCTCGGCTTTGTCATGAGGTTCGGTCAGACTCCGATACAGGAGTTCGTCCTCGGGACCAACGGGGTAAAGCTTTTGATATTTTCCCTCGTGCTGGCGTTCTCCTCTTTTATGGTCGAGCTGTACGATAAGGAGAAGAACACCGAGAAAAAGGAGGTGCTCTTAAGGATAGTAACGGCCCTTGTCATATCCTTCGTGGCGCTTACCTCTTTATACTACATGATGCCGGCCATGGCGGTCGGCAGGGGCATACTCGCGCTCTCGCTCGGCATCTTCGGCGTTTTGCAGTTCGTAGCGCATATCGGACATTATAAATCGACGCAGATACCGAGGTTCGCGAGAAGGGTGCTTATCCTCGGCGTCGGCCCACTGGCCGACCAGATAGGCAAGCTGGTTGAATCCTCCATGGGCAGGAGCCATGTCGTGGCAGGTTACGTCAACTGCGCAAACGAAGCCGAGTGCGTGCCGAGCTCTATGATAATAGCCGCAGGGGCTGATCTGCTGGAGATAGCCCGCCGTGAAAAGGCGCACAAGATAGTCGTCTCACTTTCAGAGCGCAGGGGGGCGTTTCCGTTCAGAGACGTCCTCAACTGCAAGCTTGGCGGCATAGAGGTCGTTGACGCGCCGTCGTTCTACGAGCAGGCTACAGGCAAGATACTTATAGAGAACGTCACTCCAAGCTGGCTTATATTCTCTCAAGGATTCAAGATAACCGCCGTAAGGATGTTATACAAGAGGTTCTTCGACTTAGTATTTTCTTTGATAGCCCTTGTATTGGCCGCTCCTCTCATGATTGTGCTGGCTGTCATAGTGAAATCAGATTCGAAGGGCCCTGTCTTTTACAGGCAACAGCGCGTGGGCCAGCATGAGAACCTCTTTGATGTGTTCAAGTTCAGGACAATGAGAGACGGCGCGGAAAACGGAACCGGCGCGGTATGGGCGAAGAAGAACGATTCGAGAGTGACGAGGGTCGGCGGGTTTTTCAGGAAGTACAGGTTTGACGAGATACCGCAGTTCTACAACGTGCTGAAGGGCGATATGAGCATAGTAGGGCCGCGCCCCGAGAGGCTCGAATTCGTCAACAAGTTGAAGGAGCAGATCCCCTACTACAGCGAGAGGCACTTCGTGAAGCCGGGCATAACAGGCTGGGCTCAGATCAAGTACCCGTACGGAGCGTCGGTCGAGGACTCCGTGGAAAAACTGAGGTACGACCTTTTTTATATAAAGAACCTCGGCCTTTACCTGGACTTGAAGATAATAAATGAGACGCTCAAGGTCGTGCTCTTCGGCAGGGGCGGGAGATAAGGGGGATTAATGATTAAAAAGGCTTTCATGACGTTCATAATGGTGCTGTTTATGCCGATAGCCGCGCTTGCAGGAGACTATCTCATAGGCGACGGTGACGTGCTTTTCGTATCGGTCTGGGGTGTAAAAGAGCTGAGCCTCTCGGTAAAGGTGCGGCCTGACGGCAAGATAACCGTGCCTACCATAGGAGATATTACAGCTACCGGTTATACGCCCATCCAGCTCCAGGGCGTCATAACGGAAGAGCTCAAGAAGATGGTCAAGAACCCGTCCGTGAACATCATCGTCGAGGGGATAAACAACAACAAGGTCTTTGTCTTCGGCGGCGGAGTAAAACCCGGGGTACTTGACCTTTCAAGAAGGACGACCCTTCTGCAGCTCCTGTGCCAGATCGGAGACGTAAGGAACATGGACCTGAAAAGGGCCTATGTGATGAGACAGGGAAAGAAGGTCAAGCAGGACTTCTACAGGCTCTTCGTTGACGGCGACGTCACCGAGGACGTTGTCGTCGAGCCCAACGATCTGGTCTACATACCGGTACTTCTTTCAAAGAACGTCTACGTGGTCGGAGCCGTCAACGCGCCGAGGTTCATAGAGTTCAGGGAGGGGCTGACCGTCATGGAAGCGATACTCGACTCCGGAGGGTTCACCAAGTTCGCGTCCCAGAATGACGTTACCATCTACAGGAAAAACGGCGAGGAGACCGAGGCGATAGAGGCGAAGGTCAAGTCCCTGACAGCTGACGGCGATCTGAAGCAGAACGTGTTGTTGAGGCCCGGTGATTACATAGTAGTTGATGAGAGACTTTTTTAGGAGGCTGCTGAATGGAATCGTCGGAATTGGACGTAAAGCGATATTTAAGGCTCGTCTACAAGATGCGCTACAGGTTCATAGTGACGGCGCTGGTAATTATCACGGCGGCGGTGGTAGCGAGCTACGTGCTCCCCAAAAAGTACGAGGCCAAGTCGACGGTCTTTATCGAGTCCAACGTAATAAACAGCCTCATAAAGGACATAGCGGTCACCCCGTCGATGGAGGAGCGCCTCAGGGTCCTTTCATACGCCATGAGCAGCCGCAACATACTGCTCAAGGTAATAGATGATATGGGCGTGAATATCGATAGAAACGACGGCAAGGCGCTTGAGAGGTACATAAACGATCTTCAGAGGAACACTGTCATCAAGATGAAGGACATGGACCTCTTCATAGTCTCGTACAAGGACAAAGACCCAAAGTTCGCGAGCGAATACGTGAACACCCTTGTCAGGATATACATCGAGGAGAGCCTCTCATCCAAAAGGGAGGAGGCTTACGGCGCAAACAGGTTCCTCTCTGAGCAGATAGCCTTCTTCAAAGACAAGCTTGATGCCGCTGAAAGGCAGGTCATAGACTTCAGAAAGGACAAGGGCATATTTGTCTCTGTAAACGAGGGGAAGATAGTCGAGGAGATCAAGACGGCTCAGGACGAGCTTGACGGTTTGAGGATAGCCAGAAGGGAACTTGAAGCGAAGAAGACAGCGATAAACAAGCAGCTTACCGTTGAGAAGCCATATACGGTTGCCGTCTACGGGAAAAACTCGGTCAATGAGAGGCTCATCTCTTTGAAAAAGAAGCTTAACGAGCTCCTGATTCAGTACACGGCCGATTATCCCGAGGTCGTAAGGGTGCAGAGCGAGATCGACTCGCTCAGTCAGACGCTCAGGGCCAGGGACCAGAGCGGCGCTGCGGACGCCGCCGACGCAGGCGGGTCTGAATCGGATGTCGCGACCATCAACCCGATATATCAGCAGTTGAAGGAGGAGGCCTCCAAGACGGATATCATGCTGGCATCCGTCTCAGTAAAGGAGGAGCATCTCAGGAGGCAGTTCGAGTCGAAGAAGGGGTATCTCAGGAACATACCTGAGGAGAAGACAAGGCTCGCCGATGTAGAGATGGAAAGGAACACAAACAGGCAGATATACGAGGAGCTGGTAGCCAAGCTCGGACAATCCGAGGTCTCCAAGCAGATGGAGGTGCAGGACAAGACGGCCACCTTCAGGATCGTCGACCCTGCTATAGTCTCTGCCGAGGCCGTCAGCCCCAATAGGATAGCGATCATTCTTTTCGGTCTAGCAGGCTCGATCGCGGGCGCCTTTGGCATGGTATTGGTGAGCGATAAGATAGACTCTTCGGTCAAGGACATCGATACTCTAAAAGCCCTGGGTTTCAGCGTTCTTGCTATAGTGCCACTGATAGAGAGGCCTGAGGAGCAGGCAAAGACCAGGAAAAAAGACATGATCATGTACGCGGTCTCCGGCGTCTACGTCTTTTTTATAGTGGGCCTCCTTGCCAGAGAACTGATAATGCGCCTCTTGTGGCTTTAATGCCTTAGAGGGCTTCAACCGTGATAGTACAAAACGACTGAAAGACATGGAGACGAGATGAGCAGGATAGAAGACGCCATAGAGAGCGCGATGAAAAGACGGGGAGCAGGCTTTGCCCCAGCCTCCGGCGTTGCCGAGATAGAGGCGCAGCAGGAATATCCTGCGCGGCCGGGGAAAGAGGCGGTACGGATAAACCGCGACAACCCTAACCTGATAGCCATAAACACCAGCGGCAAGCCTGAGATAGCCGAAGAGTACAGGAAGCTCAAATCGATCATAGTCAGATATTCGAAGAATGAAGGGTTCAGGAACACGTTCGTAGTCACAAGCTCTCTCGGCATGGAGGGCAAAAGCCTCACTGCCCTGAATATCGCCGTCACGATGGCGCAGGAGTACGATCACACGGTCCTTCTTGTCGACGCTGACATCAGAAAACCGTCTATCGCCTCGTACCTCGGCATCGAGGCCGCTCGCGGCGTCACCGATTGCCTCATTGACGGAGTAGACCTCGGTGACGCCATCATAAAGACCGATATCGGCAAGCTCTCCTTCCTGCCGGCAGGCAAGAGAGTCGATAACCCTGTTGAGCTGCTATCTTCTCAGAAGATGAAGAACATCATCACCGAGATCAAGACCCGCTACTCCAACAGGTACATCATAATCGACACTCCTCCGATACTGCCGTTCGCTGAAACGCGCACACTCAGCCTGCTTGCCGACGGCGTGGTATTCGTCGTAAGGGAGAGCTGCGCGAGTGAGAGCAATATCAAGGAGGCCTTTGAGCTTCTGGGCGGCAGCAATCTTCTCGGCGTCGTATACAACGCGGCGACCGTAGGGCCTGGCAGGTCCAATCACTACTACGGATATTAGCGTTTATTCCGGATTTTTTTAAGAGCATAGATGATCATGCTCTCGGCCGCGCCGCATTGTCAGGCGGCATGGGCATGAAAAAGACAGAGACGGTCTCTCGTTTTTTGCGCGAGGCCGACAGGCACAAAGGGGTATAGATGCTTCAGGAAGATTACAAGGCGTTTTTCGGGCTTTTGATGAAGCCCTTCGAGCTTGTGCCCAACCCGGCATTCCTTTACATGAGCAGGACCCACAAGAAGGCGTTGAGTTATCTTGACTATGGGATACGCGAGGGTGCGGGATTCGTCCTGCTGACCGGCGAGGTCGGGTGCGGCAAGACGACCCTTGTCAGGAACCTCATCAAACAGCTCGAAGATAACATCATCCTGTCCAAGGTCTTTAATACCAAGGTCAGCTCCGAACAGCTTATCTCTATGATAAATGACGACTTCGGGCTGGATATTAAGGGGAAGGACAAGACAGCGCTTATAAAAGACCTGTACGACTTCCTCATCGATATGCTCGCCACAGGCAAAAGGCCGGTGCTGATCATCGATGAGGCGCAAAACCTCGCCCCGGAGCTGCTCGAAGAGGTGAGGATGCTTTCAAACCTTGAGACGGACACATCCAAGCTCCTTCAGATCGTCCTTGTGGGACAACCTGAACTGAGGGCGGTCCTTGCGGCGCCTGAGCTCAGGCAGTTCAGGCAGAGGATCAGCGTAAGCGCGCATATCGGCAACATATCAAGGGATGAGACTGAGCTTTATGTCCTCCACAGGCTCTCGGTAGCTGGCAATAGAGAGGCGGTCACGTTCGATGTTCAGGCCCTTGATCTCATATACCGCTACAGCAGGGGTACGCCGCGCCTTGTCAATATTATCTGCGATTTTGTCCTGCTGACAGCGTTCGCCGATCGGACAAGGGACGTCAGTCGCGCGATGGTCGCTGACATAGTACGCGACCTTGAGATGGAAAACAGGTACTGGGGCCTCGAAGCGTTAGACCTGCCTGAGGCTGAGGTGATCCATCATCATCACGGCGAGGCTGAGCCGATAGTCGCGCAGGCGCCGGTTCCTCCTGAGATCCTTGAAACGATCGGAGCGCGTCTCGCTCAGATGGAGGCCAGGCTCGATGATATGGCCGATAAGACTGGTAAGTCACTCGCAGTGAGGATCGAAGCGATAGAAAATGCTGTTAAGGCCCTGGATATGGCCGTGCCGTCGGCTCAGGCCGCTTTTATTCCTGAAGCAGATGCATCGCCTGGCGAAGACCCTGATGCATGGAAGGGGCAGAAGAAGGGTATTTTGAAGCGGATATTCGGCTGATATTACAAATACTGCACGATCGGACACGAAAAGGTGGCAATGCGGCTTAAGGATCTTTTCATCACAATTTGCGCGGTCTCGGCTCTTTTTCCGGCAATATCAGCGCAGGCAGGCGAGTTCAAGGCGAAGCCATCAATAATGCTGGGCATGGAGCATAACGATAACGTCTTTCTTGAGAGGTATGCGAGGAACAGCGATTATATCTCCAAGGCAAGGCCGACTTTGAACCTCGGTTATAAAGCGTCTTCTCTAAAGCTCGGTACAGGTTATTCGTATGACTACAGGCATTATCTGAACGGCTCAAGGGATGATACCGAAACACAGGATGCCAATCTTGCGGCTGAGGCGGTTTTTATCGAGAATATGCTCTATCTCAAGGCCTCTGACGTCTATACAAGGACGACCCTTGACAGCACGAGAGATACTACCGGTGAGAACTTCGATGTCAACCAATCGGACCGTAATACCGTTATTATCAATCCTTACCTTGTACTGAGGCTCGACCCGCTAAGCGATCTGACCCTGTCTTATACGCGCACCGGGACCTGGTACAAGGAAGCGGAAGGCATCGACAAGAGGGAAGAAGCCGTCTCAGTTGAAGTGTCCCGCGAGCTTTCAGAGACGACCAGGGTCAACGCCGGGCACCGCTACTCGCGTGAATCCGACAGGACAGGCGGGTATGTAAGGCGGGACGCCTACGCCGGGGCGGTTTATGGGAGAGGAAGCGAGCTTGGGCTTTCGCTAAAGGGCGGCTACACCTGGCTTGACCCTGAATTCGGTAAAAGCTACAGCCGTTTGTTCTGGGAGACTTCATTATTCAGAGACTTTACTGCGGTCAAGGCGACGCTTTCCTCAGTATCGAGTGTCGTTGAGAACCCTCTATCAACGCCTCAATGGCGTATGACCCATTCGGCCGAGCTTTCGAAGCGGACAGATACCGCGTCCGTGAAGCTCTCTTTTTATCTCCATGAGTACAGGTCCATGGAGGAGCGCGCTCTGCAGACACGCGTATACGGAAACAGGGGCTCTCTTACGTATGATCTGACAGGAGACCTCAAGGGCGCCTTTGACTATACGATAGAGAAGTCTGAACACAGACGCGTACATACGCATACCGTAAGAGGTCTCTTAAGCCCGGGCTTGACATACTCTATTTCGGCAGATGACACTCTGACTTTCGCATATAATTACGCCTCGTACAAGTCGCCTGAGATCGGTACTGACAACTACAAGAACAACAGGTTTACAATAGAGCTCAGGGTAAATTTTTAACCTTAACCCAGGTAATGATCGATGAACATCCTGTACTTATCTCACAAAAACCCTGCTGCCATGGACGAAGGGGCCAAGATAGTCATCATGGGGACTATCAGACACCTCGCGAGAAAGGGGTGTAAGGTGACGCTGGTCTACCTTGACGGCGACGCGAATGGCTCCGCACGGGGGCTCGATGAGTTTTGCGCGAGAGTCGTGGCTGTCCCTCATAGAAGGGCAGGGGCGCTGTCACGCGCCTTCCGTATAGTCGAAGGGATGTACAGGAATAAACCGTATACCGTCGAGATGTTCAAGAACCATGCCTTCGGGCTGGAGATAGACAAGCTTATGACGCAGGATAAGTTTGACTGCGTCCACATGGAGACAGCGCTTCTTTATCAGTACAAGAGCCATCTATCAGGGCTTCCGGTCGTTGTGCGCCACCATAACCTCGAGTCAGGTCTTTTAAAACAACAATCAGAGAACGCCGGCGGCTGGCTCAAAAAGACTGTCTTGAAGAGGCACTCGGAGCTGCTTGCGAAATATGAGTCAGATGCCGTCAACGGGGCTGATTTTTCGGTTGCTATCACTCAGGCCGATAAAGACAGCATCATCAGGGAGTACAGCTGTTCAAGGCCTGTAGAGGTAATACCTGCCGGCATAGAGACAGAGCTTGTGATGCCGAAGGCCCAGCAGGAGCATTGTCTGGTATTTACCGGAAGGGTCGAGTGGGGCCCGAACCTCGAGGGTGTCGCCTGGTTTGTAAAGAAGGTCTTCCCGACGATCTCTCAGCGTTTTCCCAAGCTGAAACTATACATCGCAGGAGGGCTTCCACCTGCATGGCTCAAGGCTTTCGAGACAGACAAGGTGCGCATCACCGGGCTTGTCGATAACCCGACCGATTACATAGACCGCGCTGAAGTCTATATAGTCCCTCTCATGGCAGGCAGCGGCATGAGGCTTAAGATCCTTGAGGCGATGTCACGCGGCAGGGCTATCGTATCTACGACCAAGGGCGCCGAGGGGATAGCGTGCGAGAACGGCAGGAACATCATGCTGGCTGATTCAGCTGAGGAGTTTGCTTCCTCCGTCATCAGCCTTCTTGAGAATAAGATGGAACGTGACGCGATGGGCGCTTCGGCGTTTGCCAATGTGAAGAACAATTACTCGTGGTCAGGGGTGGCAGACAGGTTCATCTCCGTTTATTCAAAGTGCATAGACGCTGGCTCTTCCGGCGCAGTCAGGACCGAGGGCCCTTCAAGGCGGCTCAAGGTCATAAGAGGCAATGAGCGTTAGAAGCGTCGTGCAGATGAGGTTTTCAGGCGGCATGGGCGGGGCTGAAAGCGTAGCCCTCTCACTTGCCGGAATACTCGGCCCATACCTTGAAAATTCCGTTGCATACTTTGTGCTCGAACGGCGCGCCGGAGATAAGGCCTGCTCTGAGATGCTCGAACGGGTCAAGGCCTCAGGGGCGAGATACAGGGTCTTTTATACCGACAGAAGGTTTTCCATGAGGCTTCTTTCGGAGTTGAGGCGCGCGCTTGACGACGACAAGGCTGAGATAATCCACGCGCATTGCTATAAGTCCGCCTTCTACAGCCTGGCACTGAAAAATCTCGTTCCCGGGTCTGTAAAAAGATCTGTCGTGACGCTGCACGGGCTTTTTGAGCCGCCCTCGCTTGGTCTAGCGTTTATCCGCACTATCGACTTTTTGTCAACGATGCTCTCTGACAGGGTGATCGGCTGCTCCAACGAGATAGCGTCGAGGTATAAGATGCTTCCTTTTGTAAAGGGCAAGACCGAGGTCGTCCAAAACGGCCTGATCGTAGACAGCAGGCATTCTAGCGAGAGGGTCGCCGCTGTCGCCGCGAAGATGAGGGCCAGAATGGCTGCTCTCTACGGGCTTGATCCATCGGCTCTTTGGGTCGCGTGCGTAGGCAGGCTGACCGGCCAGAAGAACTTCGCGCTGTATATCAAGACTGTAAGCGAGATGATCTCATCGGGAAGGCTCAAGAGGAAGTGCGAGTTCCTGATCGTAGGAGAGGGCGTTCTGAATGCCGAACTCCGGCAGATGGTAAGGGAGAGCGAACTGGATAGGTCCATTTTCTTCACCTCTTATATCGCTGATACCGACATGCTTTATTCTTCCATAGATATGCTTATGCAGACCTCTGTCTGGGAGGGGACGCCCATCTGCCTGCTGGAAGCTATGGCCTACGGCAAGCCCGTAGTAGCCACAGCCGTAGGCGGTGTCCCTGATGTCATAGACGACGGCGTTAGCGGTTGTCTTGCTCCTGCCGGCGACAGCGCAAAGCTGGCCTCGCTTGCTATTTTACTGTTAAACGACGATGTCCTTAGGCGCAATATCGGCAGAAAAGCGGCAGAGGCGGTCTTGAAGCGTCATTCCCATGAGGTCTGGGCAAAAAGGCATTTTTCCATCTATAACGCGCTGCTCGCAAGCGTTTGATACGGTCCTGGCAGCTTTGTCGGTTCTCTTTCACATCAGGTGCTGAAAGACGTTTTCTTAAGGCTTTTTTTTAACGCAACCCGGCTTTATCCGGTCTGTAGATTTTGATGCGGCGTTTTTTGCCTGTCTTTATTAAACCCGGACCTTGGCTTCGATAGCGATAGCAGACAGGTTCTCAAAGGAGCGCAAAGGTCTTGCTGATCAGATACGGTGTTGTAAGGGCTAATCATAGATGAAAAAGGTCTTAGTCCTCGATCCATGGATGGGTTCAAAAGGCGGCGCCGGCAAGTCGGCTCTGTACGGAGAGCTGTCTCGTTTTTTCGATCTCGAGTTCGTGACTGTTGAGTTCCCTGCGCGTCTTGCGGCCTTTAATTACCTAAAGAGCTTCCACCCTGTCATGCGGCGGTGGAAGGAGCGCAAATCAAGGCTCGACGAGGTCACCAATAAGTACCCGTCAACGTTCAGGCTTACTACGGACCTTTTTAATTCAGCCATATCTGCCGCTAAAGGCGGCTACGACGCGATACTCCAGATGAGCTCGCTCTTCGGCCCTGTTGAGAATAAGAGAGGCGTTCCTTATTTTTCGTATCATGATTCATCGGTTGCAGGGCTTGAGACTCTATGGAGGCAGTGGCTCCCGGATGACTTCGCTTCGTTTAGGGACGAGTGGTTCGCGCTTGAAGGCAATATGTTCAGGTCGATGACTGCTGTCATGACTTACAGCGACTTCGCAAAAGACGTCATAGAGGACAGGTACGGGGTCGAGCCCCGGCGCCTCAGAGTCGTAGGTTCTGCCCTTAAGATGCCTGAAACTCATGATATCGACTGGTCAGTCAGGGGGCCTTCGGTTGTTTTCGTCTCGACCGACTTCGAGAGAAAAGGCGGTTTTGAGGCGATGTCAATCTTCGCGAAAGTGGCCGAATTGGTCCCGGGGGCGACACTTACTATCGTAGGCAACGTCCCTCAAAGCGTAACGGACGCGAAGCGTCCGTGGCTTACTCTTACCGGCCCGTTAGGCAGGGCAGAGCTTAAAAAGCTCTATCAAAGGTCGTCTCTTATGATGCATCCGGCAAAGTACGACCCATTCCCGAGCGTGATACTCGAGGCGGCAAACTTCGAGATACCAAGCGTTGCTAGCCCGGTCTGCGCTATACCTGAGATGATAAAGGACTCTGTGACAGGCCTTCTGGCTGAGCCAACGGACGCGGCGCTCTTTGCTGAAAAGGTCGCCGCCCTGCTCAACGACCGCCATCGTCTTATTGAGATGGGCAGGAAAGCCAAGTCTGATGTACTCGAAAGGTTCCATCCGAAGGTCGTGGCAACGAGTATCGGTTCTGTGATAGGCGGTTATCTTTGATGAGCAGGCCAGGCGTATATAACGGCGGCAAGCCCGTTCAACCAGGGGTCGCCAGGATACGGGTCGGCTTTGGGCCGGTCACGACAGCCAACTCCTTCGAGCAGGCCGGAGTCAAGGTCTCGGCCGAGGTCGAAAAAGACGAGCGATTCGAGTGCGCGATATTCTCAGAGCCGTTCACTTATGACTCATTAAGCCGCTTCGACGTCCTTGTCTTTATAAAGATATTCCCTGAGGCAGAGCTTTTAAAGAGGCTTAAAAAAGAAGGGAAGGTTTTGCTCCTCGATTATCAGGATATGTTCCTCTTCCCCAGCGCGCACGAGCGGACACCTCTCAAGAAGCTCTTGAAGATGATCTATTACTTTAATGAGGAATCGAGGGAGAAAAAAAGGTTCAGGTTCATTGACAGATGCCTTGTCGCCTCTCCTGTCGCAGAGCAGGCTGTGAGGAACGCGGGTATGCGTCCCTTTTTCCTTGAGCGTCAGATATACAATGACTGGAACCGCGAAAACTTCAAGTCTCATAATATGAAGACGAGCGGGCTTACTATAATGTGGACAGGCGTTTGGCTCAATACCCCTGAGAACGAACCTGTGCTTGGCGTCCTTCAAAGGCTTTGTAAGACCCACTCGTGCAGGCTCGTCTACCTGACCCAGCCTCAAGGTCCGGTCGAAGGCTTCATCGAGTACAGGCGCTGGACGCTTGAAACATGGGAGAGAGACCTCCTGGATGCCGATATTTCATTCAGATGGTGGAAGGATTCAAACACGCAGTGCCTCAAGGATTCAAACAAGATACTGAGCTACATGGCCGCAGGCTTGCCGGTAGTATGCAGGCCTACGGAATCTGACAGGCTTGTCATGGAAGACGGCAGGAGCGGTTTTTTCGCTGAGACACAGGAGGCGTTCGCAAGCGCCATTGAAAGGCTCATACTCGACCCTGCACTGAGAAGGTCGGTTGGCGAATCGGCGCATGAGACGGTCTGGGACAGATACAGCCTCGAGCGGCACGTCGAGAAGCTGAAGGGACTGATCATAGAACTTACAGGCAGGTAGTATTATACCTGCCGTATCGGAGAAGTACAGGCTGTGACCAGAAAAAAACGGATAATAAACGGCTTTATCCTGAAGTCCATTTACATGGTCTTGAACGTCGGCATCGCCTTTTTCATGATGCCGTACATCCTCCATACGCTCGGCGACAGGATGTACAGCGTCTGGATCCTTGTCGGCGCCTTTGTGGGTTATAGCGGATATCTCGATTTCGGTCTCTCTTCTGCCGTAGGCAGGTTTGTCTCAAGGGGTATCGGCCGTAATGACATGAACGAGGTCAACGAGATCGTCAATACCAGTTTTCTGCTCTATCTCGTCATAGGCGGACTGACCCTCGTGATGACGTTCGTTGTCGCCTGGGCCGCCGCGTTCCTCATCTCGTCTCCTGACGAGCTATGGATCGTAAGGTTCCTTATATTTACGTTAGGGTTCAATGCCGCGGTAGGCTTTCCTACGCGCGCATTCGGGTCTGTAGTCGGTTCGAATATGCGCTACGAGGTCACGGAAGGGATAGAGCTTCTCTCTCTGCTGCTTCGTAACGTTCTTATAGTCCTTCTTTTCGGCCTCGGCTACAGGATACTTTCCCTTGGGCTCATCCACCTAGGCGTATCGCTCCTTTCATACGGCCTTTACATGTTCTTCGCGTTTTACCTCGTAAAAGGCGTAAGGTTCGATACCAAGCTCTTTAACAGGGGGCGGATACGGGAGCTATTCTCGTACAGCTCATACACCTTTGTCATCAAGCTCTCCGAGATGCTGATATTCAGGGTAGATTCTGTTGTGATCGGTTTTTTTGTAGGCCTCGCCGTAGTAGCGCACTATTCGATAGCCTCGACAATGGTCTCGTACTTCCTCTTCTTCATATACGGGATTTTTTCTCTGGCAGGCCCGGCGTTCAGCCAGGACGAGGGCAGGGGCGATATGGACGGTGTGAGGCACAAGTTCCTCCTGACCACAAAGATAGCCATATATATAACGCTCTTTATCTCTTCCATGACGATATTCTACGGCTGGCATTTTATCAACAGGTGGATGGGCCCGGCTTATGTCGACGCCTACCCGGCGCTCGTTGTCCTCATCTGCGGCATCACCGTACTTCTGATGCAGATGCCGACTTCAATGGTTTTATTTAATATCTCGAAGCACAGGTTTCTCGCCTATCTGGGCGTAGGTGAAGCCGTTTCGAACGTCGCTTTGAGCCTCGCCCTTGTCGGGAGATACGGGATGGTAGGGGTCGCTCTGGGCACTGCGATACCTATGGTGATAACGCGCCTCGTCATCCTGCCTGTATACGCTTGTAAGACGCTTGAGATCTCAAGATCGAGGTACTACATAAACATACTCTCGATCTCTACAGTGGTCGCGCTCATCGGGCTTTTGCCAACGTACTTTTACCTGGCGGATTACGTCAGGTCCGAGTACGCGAGGCTCTTGTTTCTCAGCGCGGCGCATGTGGCCGTCTATCTGCCGGTCGTGTTTTTCGCAGGATTTGATAAGGCTGAAAAGGCATACATCCTGGGTTACTTCGGCAAGACCCTTGGCAGGGCCGCCGGAAATGCTGAGGCTGTATGACTACAACGCCTGCAGCCAAGACAAACATCATGTTCGTCCTGCCGCTTTTTTACGACCCTACGCTCCCTAACTTCAAGGACAGGTTCGAGTTTATATCAGACAGATGCGCAGGTCACATAGTGGCCCCGTCAGACATGAGGGCCGACGGTGCAAGGTTCGGGTCGTTTACATATCACGGCATACCTGTTATCAGGAACAGGGCATATAAGTACGCGTATCAGATAGTAAAGATAGTCTCAGTAGGGCTCAAGGCCAACAGGCAGGCACGGCTCGACTATATCCTGTCCGCTGACCCGCTCTTTAACGGGCTGGCGGCCTCGGTCCTGAGCTTTCTGACAGGGGCCAGGCTGATAGTCGAGTTCAACGGCGACTATTCGGTAGTCTCGGAGGCGGCGAGAAGGGACTTCGGCCGTTGGATCAGGACGAATATTTTCAAGGCGCTTGTGAACATCTCTCTCAAGAGATCTTACGCAGTGAAGTTTCTGAACTCAGGGCAGATACGGATATGGGGTGGGAGGCTGGGCGCAAGAAAAAAGGCCCTCTTCCACGATTTTGTGCCTACGCATATCTTTGACCAGGGCCGCTCTACCGACGGCAGATACATACTCTTTGTCGGCCACCCGTTCCATCTGAAGGGGGTCGATATCCTTATCAAGGCATTCATGCGCATATCAGATAGGTTTCCAGGTTATCGCCTCAAGATCATCGGCCATTGCCCGGATAAGGCGGAGCGCGCGTCCTATCAGGCGCTGGCAGGCGGTAACGATCTTGTCGAAATACTGAACCCGATGTTCTACGGAGAGCTTGCAGGCGTCATTCAGGGCTGTACGTTTCTTGTGCTTCCTTCGAGATCAGAGGCGATGGGCAGAGTGCTTATCGAGGCTATGGCCTGCGCCAAGCCTGTCATAGGTTCGAACGTCGGCGGCATACCGGAGGTCATCGACGACGGCAGGAACGGCCTTCTCTTTGAGCCAGGCAATGACGCGGACCTTGCCTGGAAGATGGAGATGCTCCTAACGGACGAGGCTTTGCGCGCCCGGATGGGAGAGGCAGGCGCCCAAACCGTAAGGAAAAAGTTTTCATCTGTGAAATACGCTGAAAGGTTCTATGAGATGATAAATGGCTGATCTGAACGCGTCCAAGACAAAGGTTACTTTCTGGCTCCTTGCACTGGCGCTTGTTTTCATATACGTGCGGCCTTATGAGCTCATCCCTATCCTTGAGAAGCTGAAGGTCGCCAAGATCGCTTTGCTTGCCGCGCTTTTTTTCTCTTTTATCGAGAGCTATAAGCGTGGGGTTGTTTTGAAGGAGCGGGGTTTCAGGCTACTTTTCTACCTCCAGCTCCTTGCGGTTGTACTGATGCCTTTCGCTATATGGACGGGCAAGGCCATGGACTTCTGGCTTGAGTCTTACGTAAAGATTTTCGCGCTCTTCTACCTGATCGTCGTGGCCTTAGAAGATGGCAGAAAGGTCGATACGGTCTTGAGGCTTATTTTTGTATGCTGCGCCCTTGTAGCAGGTAGAGTGGTACTCGCTTTTCTAACCGGCAATATCATCTATGATTATGACGGTACGAGAAGGGTCATGGGTATCTCCATCCTGTCATCGACTGACCCGAATGACATGGCCCTTGCAATAGCCATGTCGCTACCGATCGGTATGTACTTTTTTTATACGGTTAAGGGACTCCTCGCAAAGTCGTTTTATCTCGGCCTTGCCCTCATCTGCATAGCGGCGATACTTTATTCCGGTTCGCGCGGCGGATATCTCGGATTGCTGACAGGCGCGACGGTCTTTTTTTTCATGGTCTATCGGACAAAAAAGCTGAGGCTCGCAGGGTTCGCGCTCTTAGGCCTTATGGCGCTTCCATTCGTTCCCGGTGATTATCAGGCTCGGTTCACTTCGATCTTCGACTCTGAGAACTATGTCTATTCTGAGGCCGGGAGGCTCGGTATATGGAAGAGGGGGCTTTCAACCGTCATAAGGGAGCCTCAGGGCGTGGGGATCTCAAATTTTGCCCTTACTGAAGGAGAGAGAAAAAAGGAGAAGGGCTATCAGGGCAAGTGGCACGTCGCGCACAACTCGTACCTGCAGGTCGCAGTCGAACTAGGCGTTGCCGGGTTCATCCTCTACAGCCTCTTTCTTTATACGGGGTTTAAAGAACTCGGCAGGATAATAAGGATGTCTGATGAGGCAGGTGATGCCAGACGGAGGTTTTGCGCTACTGCGTTGACGGCTTCTCTTGTGGCTTTTTGCATCTCTTCGTTTTTTCTCTCGCAGGCCTATTACTGGAACCACTACATTTTCATCGGCGTTATTATAGCCCTTAAAAACGTGATGACAGCTGAGAAAACTGCTCGTGAGGCTATAGCTTGAAGGCCGTGGCGCGTATAAACATACTATTCATGCTCCCGAACTTCGATACCGGAGGCTCGGAGAAGCTTGTCATCGACATAATCCGCTCTCTTGACAAAGCGCGTTTTGCCCCGGTCCTTGTCGTTTTTTTCACCGGTTCGTACGAGAAGGAGTATCTGAAGCTAGGGCTACCTTTTTATGTGGTCCACGAAGGCGGCATAAGGAGCTGGCTCTCGACGTTTTCCTTTATACGGTCGATCATGAAGAGGCATTCGATTCAAGTCGTCAATACCCATCACACAAGCCCGCTCATACAGGGCTTTTTACCGTGCAGGGTCTTTTCAGGCGCGGCGCTTGTCCATACAGAGCATACGAAACTCTCGCTCGATGAGCAGATCCACGCAAAGGCGCTTTTCTTCGAAAAGTTATTTCTCAGGAAGGCCGACGCGGCGGTAGGTATTTCAAAGGGTGTTTGCGAGTACTTCGCCGGTGAGCTGAACGTACCAAAGCGCAAGATCATATTTATCGCGAACGGCGTTGATATGAAACGTTTTGAACTCAGGTCTTTCGACAGATCAGCATACAGGCGCGCTCTGGGCATAAACGATACAGAGGCGCTTGTCGGCCTTTCTGCAAACTTCAGGCCCCAGAAGAACCATGCGCTTCTTGTCAACGCAATCGCTATTCTTAAACGCGAGGGAAGAAACAGCGTAAAACTCCTCTTGTGCGGAAGCGGCCCGACCCTCGATCATACTGTAAGACTTGCCAAGGATCTCGGCGTTCAAGACGCTGTTAGTTTTCTTGGCGTAAGGCACGATATACCTGAGCTTATGGCGTCCTTGGATGTGTATTGTCTCCCTTCGCATTTTGAAGGCCTGCCATTCAGCGCGCTCGAGGCGATGGCGGCAGGCAGACCGATAGTCGCAACCGATGTGCCCGGCACAAACGAGGTCGTCATCAACGGCAAAAACGGGCTTCTCGTTCCTACAGATGACGCTCAAGCGCTCGCAAAAGCCCTTGGCAGAGTGTTGGATGATCCGGAGCTCGGCAAAAGGCTCGCTTCCGAAGGGTCTGAGACAGTAAATGGATACAGCTTCGATTCGATGATTGAGAAGTACGAGACTCTTTTTTGCGAGATGGCTTCGGTAGCGGTTAAAAGACAGTGCAGAGTCAGAACGAACCGGATGCGTACAGATGCATGAGTTGAGGTTGTCTCACTTGTGTTTTTTGCATCTCCGCTTCGAGCCGTACATTGAGCGCGTTTTTCAGCTGGGCCGGTTTGAAGTAGATCTTGTTGAAGTAAACCTGAGCCGTTTCCAAGGGGCGTTTTTATATGGCTGTAATCTTCAATAGGATCACTTTCATAAAGGCGCTGACTCTGGTCGCGATTCTTATTTCTGCCGTGTTGTTATCCGGTGGAGGTCAGGCCTTTGCGGCTTCCGCAACGATTGATATCCGCGTCAACGGCCGCGTACCTTCCGAGTACGGCAGGTACGAGCCGCGCGCTGTGCTTTTTAAGGTAGAGGGCAAATCAAATGTGAACGCACGCAAGGCCTTTAGCATATCCGCTGACGGGCGCGTTGACGTGGATATTCCTGATGAAACAGCGGAGTTTATCATTCAGATATCTCTTCCCGGCGGTCTTACGCCTATTTTCAGCGGCCCGATAAAGGCCGGAAGCAACAGATGGGATATAAGGGCGGCCGAGCTGACGGTTACCAGCTCCGGTGCAGTCGTTGCCGGGAAAGAGGTATTTCTTTTAAAGCAGGACCCGTCAGGGGTCTATACGAACCTCTGGTGGAAGGTGAGGCCTCTCGAAGACGGCCATTTCCTCATGCCTCTTCCTGATAGGCCAGGCATCTACGTGGCAGGCATCAAGAAAGAGAGCGGCGAGATGAGCTACAGCGACCCTCTTGCGCCCGGGCCGGCCACGTGGGAGATGACTATGAACAGGGCGCCGTCGCTCTCTGATATTCCTGACCAGACGGCTCCAGAGGGCGGGCGGTTAAATCTTCCTCTGCTGGCCTTTGACGTAGATAACGATAAGGTCTCTTTTTCGCTCGGCTGCGGCTCCCCTGCCTTTGTTAAACTCAAAGACTGGAGAGACGGCACAGGAGCGCTTGTCGCCCTTCCGTTAAAGGGTGATGCGGCCTCTTATAAAGTCGAAGTGATTACGAGCGACGGTACTGCTTCTGTCTCCAAGCTATTCACTTTGACTGTCGGCAAAGGCTCGTCAGAGATCGCACTTGCCCAACGCGGCCCAACCGCATCTATCGGAGATCAGACATCTTATGCAATAAGCTCGGTCTGGGCGAATGACGGGCTTGACAAGGTGAGAAGGGATGAGCGCAGAGGCACGAACGGCAAGGCGGTTAAAAACAGCGTATGGGACGGGACTTCCGTGCGGATCTTCGGCGCAAGAAACGAGGTAGTCTCGTTTAATCTCGTAATAGAGTCCGGTGTGAGAGGCGCCTCAGGGCTTACAGTCGATTTTAACTCCCTCATTGGGGCTGGCGGCGCGCGCATATCATCGAAGCAGGTCAAGAAGGACGGTCTTTTTGATTACAGAGGCAGGAACATCGAGATCTTCCATGTCGGGTATCTCCAGATAAAGGGACTCTCTCGTCTTGGATATGATCCTACATACGACGAGAGGCATGTGCCGGTCGGGATGAGGCTTCCGTTCAAGGTCTCAGGCGGCAAGGCTGTCTCTAACGGGACATTCTCTGAAAGGCCAGGGGCGAACAGATACTACCCGGATATAGCTGTTCCTATCGAAGCGGTATCAGGCTTCGCTGTCAAGGGTGGCGAGAACCAGTCGGTATGGGTAGATATATATATCCCCAAGGAGAGCAAGGCAGGCATCTATAAAGGCCTTTTAAAGATAAAAGGGACAGGCGGCGTTGTTAAAGAGGTCCCTGTCGTACTTGATGTGATGGACTTCAGCCTGCCTGATCTCCCGACAGCAAGGACGATGGTCTATTTCAGCGAAGAAGACTTGAACGACAGGTACATCGGGCGCAAATGGCTCAACCCGACAGGCGAGAAGAAGTGGACGCTCTGGTTAAACGAACGCGTCTGGAACGCGCACCAGATGATGGCGCACAGGCACAGGATATCCCTTGTAGATGACGGGGTCGCTCCTCCTGAGAAGCTCGGAAGGTGGAGGCCGGTCCTTTCCGGTTCTCTGTTTACGCCTGCCAACGGATATGAAGGGCCGGGCATGGGCGTATCGAGCGGAGTCTATTCGATAGGGACATACGGGGCGTGGAGAAGGCTTATCGATCCCGAGAATAAAAAGGCCGTGCAGGAATTCAGCGACAGATGGGTTGCGTGGTTTGGGAAAAACTTCCCTGACGTTGAGTATTTTCTCTATCTCCTTGATGAGCCGAGGCAGGCTGACATGGATAAGGTCGAGAGGTGGGCCTCATGGATAAAGGAAGGCACAGGGTCCGGAAGGTCTCTAAAGACGATGGTAACCAAGGATCTCGTCGAGACTGATCGGTCCGCGCCTTCCGTTGACATCGCCTTCACAGCATGGGGGGATGCGAACGTCTGGAGGTCGGCGATCAAAAGGCATGAAAAAGAAGGCAAGTCCTTTTGGGCGTATAACGGCACGAGGATAACTACAGGGTCGTTTATGATCGAAGACGAGGGGGTATCTCTTCGCGCCCTCGGCTGGAATCACTTCAAGCACAAGGTCGGCCGCTGGTTTTACTGGCATTCCAATCAGTACAAAAACACGTCTCATGTCGCGTATGAGAATAATGTCTTTCGCCAGGCCTGGACCTTCGGCAGGAGAGATCCTGCGCCTCATATCAAGTATGGTGATACAGGTTCAAACTATATGAACGGCGACGGCGTCCTCTTCTACCCCGGGACAGACAGGAGGTTCCCTGAGGACAGCTTCGGGATAGACGGCCCTATAGCCAGTCTCAGGCTCAAACACTGGAGAAGGGGTATCCAGGACGCTGATTATCTCGCTATGGCCTCAAAGATCGACCCTGCTGCGGTTGCCGCGATTGTTGCCGGGATGGTGCCAAGGTCTCTTTGGGAGGTCGGGGTCGCAAACCCCTCCGACCCGACGTATGTCTATAGTGACGCAAGCTGGCCCATAGACCCTGACGCATGGGAAGCGGCAAGAAGAAAGCTCGCGTCGATAATAATCTCAGGCAGGCAGGCGGACTGATGGCTGAGTTGATACTCTGGGTGAGTCTGGCGCTTTGCGCGTACACGTACATCGGCTACCCGCTTGTCCTGAAGGTCATGGCCGCGCTCTTCGCCAGAGGCGTCAGGAAGGGTTCCGGAGAACCTGGTGTCAGTTTCATCATCGCAGGGTACAACGAAGAGGCTGTGGTCGCCGCAAAGCTTGAAAATACGTTGGGCCTTGAGTACCCGTCAGACAGGCTTCAGGTCATCTTCGCCTCAGACGGCTCAACAGATTCGACCGTAAGGATAGCTCGGCGCTTTGAAGGTAAAGGGGTAGTCGTGCTTCATAATGAAGGCAGGAGAGGCAAGGTCTCCGCTCTAAACGACGCAGTTTGCGCCGCCAAAGGAGAGATACTCGTATTTTCCGACTGCAGACAACGTTTCGACCCATTGGCGGTGCGCGCCCTTGTAGAGAATTTTAACGACCCTGCCGTAGGCGCGGTAAGCGGAGAGCTGTTTATCGGGACTAATGGAGATGGCAGGGCACCTACGGCGAGTTACTGGGACTATGAAAAATCCGTTAGAAAATCCGAGGCGGCCTTCGGCTCTGTCATGGGTGTTACAGGCGCTATATGGGCTATAAGAAGGTCTATATTCGAGCCGTACCCTCAGGCCACAATACTAGACGACCTTTATCAGCCGATGAGGGCTGTACTTAAAGGCTACAGGGTGGTTTTTGAAAGCGGAGCAAGGGCCTTTGATGTGGCCAGCAAGAAGACTAAAGACGAGATACGCAGAAAGGTGAGGACTATCGCCGGGAACTGGCAGGTCTTCTTCTCGATGAAAGGGCTTTTTGACCCGTGGCAAAACAGGGCGATCTTTCAGTTTGTCTCTCATAAGGTCTTAAGATTGCTTGTCCCGTTTTTCCTTCTTATAGCGTTTACGGCAAACATCTTTGCGCTCGATCAGTTTTCGTACCGTATCCTCTTTTATTCACAGCTCCTGTTTTACGGGGTTTGTCTGGCAAGCGTAGGAGCGGCCAAAATTGGGTTTCGAAGCGGTCTTATAAGCCTCTTTCATGTCTTTACAGTCTTGAATTACAGCGCTGTCGCCGGGTTTGTCAACTTCATCACAGGAAGGCAGGGGGTAATATGGAAAAATTAGGTTCAGGGCCTCCGGCGGCTCGCTCAGGCGGCCTTGCCGACGGTTTATTCGATGCCATCAAGGCGCGCAGACTCTGGTTCGGAGTCCTGGCGATACTCCTTGTTGCGCTCTATTACCCGATAGTCGTCCCGCTCGTCGGCGAGCTTTATAACGACCCGAATTACTCGCATGGCCTTCTCGTCCCGTTCATATCCGGATATTTTTTATATACTCGGATCGATGAGATCAGGTCCATTCCCGTCATTCCGTCAAACTGGGGGCTGGCAGTCATACTGGCAGGCGTCTGTCTTATGATCGTAGGGTTCCTGGGCGCTGAACATTTCACGGTAAGAGTATCGATGATAGTCGTACTTGCGGGGATGGTCCTTTACTTCCTTGGCACTCGCGTCTTCAGGGTGGCGGCGTTCCCGATCGCTTTCCTTTTTTTCGCCGTTCCGCTTCCGTACATCGTCTACGATATGGCGGCCTTTCCGCTTAAGCTCATGGTCTCGAAGTATTCCGTCATGTTCTTAAAGGGTGTAGGTATTATGGTCTGGAGGGAGGGCAACATCATAACATTCCCGAATATCGAGCTTGAGGTGGCTGACGCCTGCAGCGGCATCAGGTCTCTCATGTCGCTCATAGCGCTGGGCACCGCCTTTGCTTATATCACGCAGAAGTCCAAGCTGAAGATGGCGATCGTTATCCTCTCAGCGATCCCTGTCGCCATATTCGCAAACGCCGTGCGAGTGATCATGACAGGCATACTTGCAAGGCATTGGGGGGCGCAGGCGGCTGAAGGTTTCTTCCATGAGTTCGCAGGGCTTGCGGTATTTGCCCTTGCCATAGCGATAGTCGTCGCTATAGGCACAATATTAAGGCGGGTGGGAAAATGATAAAGATACCGAGGTTTATTCTCATCTATCTGATCCTTATCGCGGCAGGGGCGTATATGGCGCTTCATTCCGATTTGGAAGTTCCGATAAACAGGCCCCTTAGCGAGTTTCCGGTAGAGCGCATGGGCTGGACGATGGTCTCCCAATCTACATTCAGCGAAAAGATAGTCGCCCTCTTGAAGGCGACCGACTACATGGCCAGAAGGTACAAGGGCCCGAACGGCGAGATGGTAGACCTCTACGTCGGGTATCACAGCGGGGCAAAGGGCGTAGGTGAGATCCATTCGCCGAAGCAGTGCCTGCCGGGAGGCGGATGGAACCGCGTCAGAGAGGAAAAGCTCAAGGTCGATGCCGAGGGCGGGCCGATCACGCTTGTGAGCGCGCTTTATCAGAAGGGTGATACAAATGATATGTTCCTCTACTGGTACAAGGTCAGGGGCGCAGATCTCTCTGACGAGTATTCGCTCAAGGCCACGCAGATAATCAACTCGATACTCTACAGGCGGCGCGACGCCTCGTTTATAAGGGTCTCAGTGCCGTATGACGGCAACGAGTCTGGCGCTATAGGAGGCGGGACTGATTTTATCAAGGTATTCGCGCCGGTCATAAATGAATTTCTTCCGGCGTAAGGGCCGCGTAAATATGAGAACTCGATCATGATAGGTATTCAGAACATATCGGCCATAGCCGTCGTCACGCTCTTCGTCCTGTTCGGCGCTTATATGGCCTTGCAGAGAAGGCGTCTGTTTTCGGACGCGGTCTTGGCTATGGCCCTCGTCGTGACGGCTGTTTTTCTCGCCTTCGATTCCGTAGCCGCGACCTGGCCCGACGATTTTCTCGTATGGAAGCGGCTCTCTCTGGTAACAGAGGCCCTGTTGCCGCCGTTGTGGCTTCTCTTCTCCCTCACGTTCTCGAGAAAGGTGGAAGGCAGGTACTTCGGCTTTTTGCAGTGGGCCTTTCTTGCCGCCTCTCCGGCCTTCGTAGTGGCCGCTCTCGTGGTCCCTGTGGAAGGTTTTTTCTATTCCCCTGACTTCGCGGTTGAGAAGATACTCTTTCTCGGGCAGTTCGGTTTCGTATTTTATACGGCCCTGCTTGGATACATGGTGGTTTGCGCCATGAATATGGAAGCTACGCTGCGCATGGCCTCAGGCGTCGAGAGATGGAAGATGAAGTTCGAGGTCCTTGGCGCAGGGACTATTATGCTGACATTCGCGCTTTACTACAGCCAGGGGCTGCTCTACAGGGTCATTAACATGAACCTTGAGCCTGTAAGGTCGGTCCTGTTGATAGCCGCCGCATCGCTCATGTTATACTCCAGGCTGACGCGCGGAAGCGGCATAAAGGTCTATGTCTCAAAGGATATGGCCTACAGGTCGGCGGTAGTTTTTTTCGTCGGCCTCTATCTCATAGCCCTCGGGCTTATGGGCGAGGGGATGCGCTACTTCGGCAGGACGAGCCGGAACGAGCTTTTTATCGCGCTCGCCTTCCTTATTGGCATAGTGCTCGTAGTTGTCCTCATGTCCGAGAAGGTAAAGAGGAAGATAAAGGTATCCATACACAAGAACTTCTACACGAACAAGTATGATTACAGGGTGCAGTGGCTCAAATTCACCGACAGGCTCTCTGAGCCTGGCACTGAGGAGGACCTTCTCAAAGCGATACTCGCCGGTTTTCACGAGGCGTTCGGGATGGGCACGGCGGCGCTCTACCTGTATGAGCGCGACAGGGCGGTCTATTCCAATATCTCAGACCATGAGATGTACGCAGAGAAAAAAGACTTCGCGAAGTCCTCTGAGCTTGTAAGCCGTCTTGAATCTACGCGTCTCGTCTATAATGTCAGGGATGACGCTCCCGGGGCGCTGGAAGGCCCGGATGCGAGGTTTCTGGCTGACAAGGGCGTCTCGTTCGTAGTGCCTCTTTGTTCGGAGGGCGCTCTCGACGGTTTTATCCTGCTGGGCAAACCGCTCGGCGTGGGCGAGATATACACCTACGAAGATTATGATTTGATGAAGACACTGGCCAAGCAGGCCTCGGCCACAATAATGAACCGGCGCCTTACGCAGGAGCTTTCAACCGCCCGCGAGATGGAGACCATAGGAAAGGTTTCCACATTTGTTATGCATGACCTTAAAAACCATGTCTCGACCCTTGCGCTTATTTCCTCAAACGCCTCTGAGTGCATAACCGACCCGGAGTTTCAGAAAGACATGCTTGATTCGCTCTCAGTTACTGTCGCCAAGATGAACAGGCTGATCTCCAGGCTTAAGAATATCGAGGAGAAGAAGAGCCTCAAGACCAGGCCGGTCGATCTGTTAGCTGTTGTGAGGGATACGGCGTCGCTTGTGTCCTCAGGCAACGTCAGGGTGGAGGGCGTAAGCGCTTTTGCCCTTGTGGACGCGGAGGAGATGCAGAAGGTCGTCTTGAACCTGGTACTTAACGCGATCGAGGCGACCTCCGGCGCTGGAGCCGTGAAGGTTCTCGTTGGTTGCGGAGAAAACGTCTTTTTGTCTATTAGCGACAACGGGTGCGGCATGTCGGATGAGTTCCAGAGAAGGTCGCTCTTCAAACCTTTTCAGTCGACAAAGAAAAAGGGGCTCGGCATCGGACTCTACCAGTGCAAGCAGATAGTAGAGGCGCACGGCGGCAGGATAGATGTAGTAAGTTCTCCGGGCAAGGGTACTGTCTTTACTGTATGTCTGCCGCCGATAAACGCCGGAACCGAGAAGATGGCGGGCATCTTCTCACAGGGCCAGGCGAGCGAATAGAAACGGTACTTTCACTATGTTGAATATCCAAGCGGCTTTTAGCAGTGAGCTTCACAGCTGTGGCGGCCGTTTATGCTGCGGGCATCTGTGGCTTGCACTGATAATCATGGGGGTTGTATGAAAAAACTGCTTATAGTCGATGACAGCGATGAGATAAGAAAACAGCTTAAATGGGGTCTCGGCAAAGAGTATAAGATCCTTCAGGCAGGGAATGCCGAGGAGGCCATCGAGGTTTTCAGGGAGCATACGCCGGCAGTCGTGACGCTTGATCTGGGCCTTCCGCCGAAGGCGGATGGCACGGAAGAGGGATTCAGGTGCCTCTCGGCCATTCTTGCCGAGAGGCCGCTGACTAAGGTCATAATAATCTCAGGCCAGGACGAGCGTGAGAACACGTTAAACGCCATTAAGCTCGGGGCGTACGATTTTTATCAAAAGCCGATAGACCAGAACGAACTGCGTATCGTCATCAAGCGGGCTTTTTATCTCTCCGATATTGAAGAAGAGAACCGCAGCCTCCACAGCGCGCTCGATGAGAAGAACTCCTGGGGCACTGTAATGGTCGCTCAATCCGCCAGGATGCTTGAGATACTCTCAACGGTCAGGAAGGTCGCGACCTCCGACGTCTCAGTCCTTATAACCGGCGACAGCGGTACAGGCAAGGAGCTTGTCTCAAGGGAGATACACGCAAAGAGTCTCAGGAAGGACGGCCCTTTCATCCCGATAAACTGCGGCGCCATCCCTGAGAACCTGCTCGAATCCGAGCTCTTTGGACATGAGAGGGGGGCCTTCACCGGCGCGAGCTCCATGATCCAGGGCAAGTTCGAATACGCGCACAAAGGCACGCTCTTTCTCGATGAGATCGGGGAGCTTCCTGTGAGCCTCCAGGTAAAGCTCCTGAGGTTCCTTCAGGATAAGAAGATACAGAGGGTCGGAGGAAGGGAGGATATCTGCCTCGATGTGAGGATCATCGCCGCCACCAACGTTGATATCGCAAAGTCCATACAGGAGAAAAAGTTCAGGGAGGACCTCTTCTACAGGCTCGGCGTTATCACTATCGACCTGCCTCCGTTGAGGGACCGCGGATCGGATATCATGATGCTGGCGAATTTTTTCCTCGGAAGGTTTAATGAGGCGTTCTCGAAAAAGGTGCGCGGGTTTTCCCCGGCGTCGGTAACCGCTATGGAGTCGTATGAATGGCCTGGTAACGTCAGGGAGCTTGAAAACAGGCTCCAGCGAGCTATAATAATGACTGAATCGACGATGATAAGCCCTCAGGATATGGGGTTTGCCCCTTCAGCCCTTGCCGAGACGCCTCCGGGCCAGAGTCTCATTCAATCTGACGGAGTGATGACGCTAAAGGAGGCGCGCGAGAGGATCGAGCGCGAGTTCATAACAGTCGCCATAGACAGGAACGTCGGCAATATCGCAAAGGCGGCCGAGGAGCTTGGCATAAGCAGGCCGACACTCTATGACCTCCTTAAGAAATACGGATCGTTCAAGGGTTGAACCGTCTCTGAAGTTCGGTCGTATGACACATGTAAAACAGCAGGCCGCTGATGCCTGTTTAGGCGCGGTCTTGAAAAAACTCATTGCGACAGATGAGGCCGCATGCGGATATCAATCTCCACGCGCCGCCGGCCGATGTGTTCCATGCCGTCTTGTCGCATTTTTTTACAGTATCACGCGGCCCGGCTCTTTGATGAATAAATATTTAATTAATTCAGATGGTTATCCTTTTAGGCCTGCTATTTGCTTGTATTGTATAAGATGAGGATCGAACTATAACCTTTCCTTAAAAGAGGGTATACGTGCAAAATACAGAGGACATGTTCCATCTTCTCAGCGAGACATCCAACGCATTCGTATCCGCTGACAGCACAATCGCACTTGCAAACCTGATCGTTGACCTTGCTCAAACCGGTACAGGGGCTGAAAACGGCTTCCTCATGCTGGTAAATGAAGATCAGGAGATGATTATACATTCTGCAAAGGGCCCTTCGGCTCCGCCGAGGGATTATAAGGTGAAGGTCGGCGCAGGCGGCCTCGGAAGCGTTGCTTCCCGAAGGATCTCTGTGGCTGTTGCCGACATCCGTGCTGACGCCAGGTTCAGGTCCATCGAGCCTGACAGGTACATAAGCGGCCCGTTCATAGCATGCCCGATCGTGAACAGAGGCATCCTGTCAGGTCTGCTATGCGTAAGCGGTGCTTCTGATGCGCGGATCTTCACTGACAGCGACTTAGGCATGGTATCATCCCTGGCCTCGCACGCCGCAGTGGCGTTTGAAGACGCGTTCCTCATGAAAAAAATGATCGCCAAGGCGGCTAGGCTCGAAGAGGCCAACAAGAGGCTTGTCGATACCGATCTTGATAAGACTGAATTCCTCGCGCGCCTCTCCTATGACCTCAGGACCCCGCTTAACGCGATCAAGGGCGCCATATATTACCTGAAGAATTCGGACAGAGAAAAGGCCGGGCGCGTTGATTTTTTCGACATCATCTCGAACGAGACGGAAAAGCTCATATCCTGTGTCGAGGGCCAGCTAGACGCGATGGTGCCTGAAAAGGCCATCAGAGGCGGCAGGAAGAAGATATTGAGCCTTGCGGACCTGCTGAATGACGACATACTCGATTCAGGTGTCATACGCGATGTCCTTACGCGAAAGAACCTGAGACTGAAGGTGGAGGCCAGACATGCTTCCTGCGAGATCGCAGGCCACAGGGACTCTGTCGTGCAGTTCTTCAGCTACTTGATCGAAGGCATCTGCTCTTATCTCGAAAAGGACGACTCGATGGAGCTTGTGTTGAGCGAATACGGTGATTCTGTCGAAGTTAGGCTCATGGCTTCAAGGCCTCTGCCTGACCAGGAGATAGCGCACCTCTTCAAGCAGCCTCTGTACTCGCAAAAACGAATACAGAAGGATAGGCTCAAGCTTTTTATGGCAGGCAAGATCTCTCAGGCGGCAAGGTGGGATATAGTCTGCGACAATAGGTCCGGGCGTTTTTGCATGAATGTCTCCATCAGAAAGGACGAGAAGGAGATATCAGAGGCTATGGTTGAAGCAGCCCTCGGTAAGTTCAACGAGCTCATGGCGGAACTTATCGGCGTCGACACCTGTTCTATAATGCTCTGCAACGATGGTACAGGTGAGTTCACGATAATCAGTGCCAAAGGGCTCGACAAGGAGATCGTGCAGACCGCAAAGATAAAGTTCGGCGACAGCGTGGCAGGCTGGGTAGCGCTCGAAGGCAGGCCCCTTCTCATAAAAGATATAGAGAAAGACCCCAGGTTCGCCAGAAAAAACATTTCTCAATACAATACGCGTTCACTCTTGTCCATTCCCCTGAAGGTGAGGGGTTCTGTAGTGGGTGTCATAAACTTCAACAACAAAAAGTCCGCTACAACCTTTACGGAAAAGGACCTGGTCCTTGCCTCAGCGCTCAGCCACAGGCTCGCTCACCTGATCGACAGGCTTCGCGGCGGCGAGTGCCGCTATGCGGACCTTAAGAGGCTTCTTGGATCTTTTGACGGCATACTGCAAGCCGGCAGGGGTTATTCTGAGAAGTATGGCAAAAAGAAGGGCATGTTTGCTGAGACTATGTCGAAAATCATAACGAGGCTCGGGGTAAGCGAAGAGCATAAGATGGATACGGCATACATCTCGGCTGTCTATGACCTGGGGCTGATGGTAGTCGATCATGACATATTGAGCAAGAAAACGCTCAATCAGTCCGATATGAACGTCCTGCAAAACCATCCGCGCAATTCCGTAGAACTTCTCGATGCTTTTGAGTACTCAGACCATATCCGCAGCGTAATACTCCATCACCATGAGAGATATGACGGGAAAGGCTATCCTTCAGGGCTTAAGGGCGAGGATATACCGCTCCTTTCAAGGGCTGTCTCGGCGGTGGACGCATATTGCGGCATGACGAACAAGAGGCCTTACGGCAAGGTACTCTCCAGAAAAGAGGCGCTCGATGAGATCAAGAAACGCTCAGGCTCGTTCTTCGACCCGATGATAGTAGAGGCCCTGGAAGGGGCCGTTATGCACGCCTGAAGTTGGTCTTCCGGCGTTTTGATGGTATTTTTTTCCGCTGTTTTATAGAAAAAATGAGAAGTTTCGCATCTTTTTTTGTTCTATGATCTCATGGTTTCTAAGGTCGCCGCATCATTGTTACAGGTCTCAGAGTATATAGTTTTTTCAAGATAACGGGTAGTGTTGTCCCTGTATCTGAAGAACGGCCAGAGGCTTACATTCTGTGGGCTTGCAGCAAGTTGTTTTTAAAGTCTTGGAAGAAACCCTTCTTATCGCAACCCCTGAGTGTAAAAAAGATTTACATATAATATTCGAGCCAAAGGCCGGCATATTCGGTCGTTTTTGCGATTTAAGTCGTAACTATCTGATTTATTTATGGTTTTATTGCGCTTGGGCTGGGTCTAGGTTTTTCTTATTTCAGTTTATCAAGTTAAATTAACCGACATCTGAAGTCGCTATAGTTCTGCGTCCAGATTTTCTACCGATAAATCAATAGGTTGTGTTCTCAGTTTTTTTGGCAGGCATCTTGCAATAATTAAACAATATATGATTGAAAGTCTGAGATTATACACGCTTCCGGGGAGGCTCTGATGTCATTTAAAAAACTGTTGCTGTCAGGACTGCTGGTTCTTGGTCTGACTGTCGCAAGCAGGCCGGCATCGGCCTATACTACTATCGGCGACGGATGGGACGGCCCCGGCCAGGGGAGTGCAAGCCTTACATACTACTTCGGTTCCATGACGACTGATCTGCCGGTCTTGAGCGTACAGTCGACGCTTATAAACGCTATGAACCAATGGTCTGCCGTTGCGAATCTTTCGTTTTCCGAGACCTTCACCGCAAACATGATCAAGTCTATTGATATCGCCTTCGTCACCGGCGCTCATGGCGACGGGTATCCGTTCGACGGCCCGGGCGGCGTCCTTGCGCATGCTTTTTTCCCAGCACCACCAAACCCGGAGTCGATAGCAGGGGACCTTCACTTTGACGACGCTGAGCTCTGGGAGATAGGCAACGGCCTCGGTTCGCTTGCCTTTGACCTCATGTGGGTGGCAGTGCATGAACTCGGCCATTCGCTCGGCCTTGGCCATTCAACCGACCCTCTTTCTGTCATGTACCCTTTTGTCAGCGCCAACACAGTCTATGGCGGGCTTAATCAGGATGATATCAACGGGATCCTCGCCCTTTACGGGCCGGCTATCCAGCCGCCTCCGCCACATCCGACACCGGAGCCTTCGACCATTGTTCTTCTCGGCGCAGGCGGCCTTGCTTTCGCGGCCTTTAGAAAAAGGCTGAAGAAGCAGGGCTGAGATCGTCTCTGAAAAAAGTCCGCATGAGAGGTGATAGAAGGTTTGGAGAGAAGTCGATGCCTTTGAAGAAGAGGTGCTGTTTATTATGAGTCAGTATGATAGCGGCCCGGGTGAAAAACCCGGGCCGTTTTTTTGGGGGACGGCAAGGCGTGCGGCGGTTGTCGCTTTTTTGTGATAAAATCGTAAGATGGCAGATGATGCGAGGGAGACTATGAAAGTACTATTTTACATCCTGGTAGCGGTCTTTTTCTGCCTGATTGTTTTATCCGGTGCGGTCTTCGCAGATGCAGTTGATGCCTCATGGGCAGGGATGACAATGGATGAGCTTGTCGATGGATCAGACGCTATCATCGTCGGTGAGGTGGTAGATGTAATGCCGGACCCTGCGTCTCTTACAGAAGGGACGGGCCGCGATATAGGCGTCGTCCGCGTGACAGAGGTCATATCCGGCGGTAACATTGATGCCGAGGTGATGGTCTTGTTCCCCTCCGAGAAGGCAAAGGTAAGGGCAAGCGTTGATATAACGTATAAGGTGGGGAATAAAGGTGTTTGGTTCCTTAGAAAAAAAACCGGATCAGACAAGGGTAAGGCCGCAACTCTTTATCTTGCGGATCATCCGCAACGTCTGATGGGCCTTGAACACATTGAGACGGTTCGCAGGTTAATAAAGGCACGCAGACTCGATAAGTAGGTCTTTAAGGGCGTTCTATAGATATAGATGGAAGTTTAAAAGAGGCTCTGATGAAAAAAGGCGGCGGGCATCATGCCCGCCGCCTTTTTTGCGTAGTCTTTGTCAGACCGGTTATTTGAAGTAATCCGGCACCTGATCGTATAGCGATTGGAGAAGCTCGAATGCGATATGCCTGACGCTCGGATAGGCAAGAGGAAGAAGCTCGATGTTCGGCTGTTCTTTCTGGTCTACCCAGCCCATGCAGTTTGCGAGTATAAGCTCGTTGAACGCCTTGTTGATCTGGACGTTTATCTCTCCGCTGAATGTATTGGCTACGGCTGTCACAAGCCTTTCGCGCGTTATGTGCAGGCCCTTGCCCTCGTCGATCACAACTTCCTTATTTCTCCATGCGTCAAATGAGACCTTTTTAGGGACAAGGTTCGGATTGGAGTTGAGCCTCGGCCTGTACTTTGCCTCAGACTTGCCTATCTGCGGGGTGGCAAGGCCGCTGAAAGGCAGGCCAAAGGATGGGTTATATTCAGGGCATACGTCGTAGAAGAAGCACTCTTTCAGGCCTAGCTCCGTCAGTATCGACGGCATCTCTACCGTATCCCTTATTATTGGGAGCATCGCTATCGCGAGCCTCTGGCCCTCTCCCACGTAGCCGTCGTCATAAGCGTCTACGGAGCGCCGCATTACGTAGACGATGTCCTTCAGAAGCTGTTCGTTCTGTTCTTTAGTCCTTTTAACTATCTCTCCCATCTTTCAAAGCCGCCTTTATCTATGTTTTTTGGTTTAGCTGTTATACTCTTTGTGTGAGAACTGATCTCTATTTTTATTCATCTGTATCAGATGCATCCCTGGATTATTGTATTGTCAGATATCCGGATATGGCACCGTTCATTCAGACAACTATTGATTCTACATATTACCGGCAGATTAATCAACATTAAATAAAAGGGGGCTGATTATGGTAGAAAGGGCTGCCTTTGCGGCAGGTTGTTTCTGGTCTGTTCAGGAGGCGTTTGCCGGCGTTCATGGGGTAGTCTCCACCAGGGTCGGATATACCGGCGGTGATCTCAAAGGGCCGACTTACGAAGACGTATGCACCGGCGCTACAGGCCACGTCGAGGCTGTCGAGGTGGCCTTCGATACTGAGGTGGTCCATTACGAGGCGCTCCTTGAGATCTTCTGGTCTATTCATGACCCTACTGCAATCGACAGACAGGGGCCTGACATAGGCAGTCAGTACAGGTCTGTTATATTTTTTCATAACCCTGCTCAGGAAGCTATTGCGCGGTTGTCAAAAGAACGCCTTGAAAATTCAGGGAGGTTTGAAAGCCATATAGCCACGGAGATACTCCCTGCCGGGGTCTTTTATCCTGCCGAAGAGTACCACCAGATGTACCTTCAAAAGCACGGACGCTCAGGGTGCAGGCATTAGCAACGTAGGGTGGGCTCGGCCCACCACTTGCGTGAGTGCTTGTAGTAGGCGGTAGGGCGGGTCACACCCGCCGAATGATTTTCTTTTGCGCACCGTTATGAGTCTTTAAGGTTAATTTTTTAACGGCAGTACAAGGCAGCACCCCTTTACAAAAAAATATCTGTCTGATTTTAGCTTTGCACTTTCCGTGCGCTTTTAGGGTATGGCTCCTTTCGCTGTCGAGACGACTCGCGCTAGATTCAGATGCCTGCTCGTCGCCTCGCCTTTAGGCTCATTCCACCATGCCCGGGTTTTATTTCAAGGCAAGGGCAACTGCAATAGGTGGTAGGGCGGGTCACACCCGCCGCATGCTCGTCTGTCCTCAGTAGGCTCGCTATGCCACGGTACTTCCGGAAGCGCACGATGCGCAAAAGGAAAAAACCTCTATTCCAAGCTCATCCTGCTTTTGACTAAGGCCATTGCCTCTAAACAAAAGACGGGTATAGCTGTGCTCGCCTTGCGGTATAAGTGCTGGAAAATCCGCGGGTGAAATGTTATAAAAAACATGGTATTTTTATGCGGCCAGATGCCAGCCGAGAAGCGCTGTGACGGCCGACTATCGATAATATACGGCTAAAGGAGGATTTACAGGCAACATGAGCAAAGAGATTACTTATGTGATAGGACACAAAAATCCGGATACCGATTCTATATGCTCCGCGATCGCCCTTGCTGAACTCAAACAGGCCGAAGGCGCTGTCAACGTCGTAGCCGCGCGCGCAGGAGATGTCAACCCTCAGACCGCTTTCATACTCGATTACTTCAAGGTCCAGCCCCCTAAATTCCTGGCAGATGTCTATCCGAGGGCAAAGGATATAATGTCGACAGGCATAGTGAAGATAAACAGCGATACGCCGCTCATCCAGATAATGGAGCTTATGAGGGAGGAGGGGATCAGGTTCATCCCTGTGCTCGACGGTGGAGACAAGCCCAAGGGCGTCCTTACCCTGATGGAGCTTGCCAAGAGGTACATTGAGGCAGAGACCACCATAGAAGTCGAGACCACGGTACCGAACATCATCAAGACGCTCGGCGCGACCGCGCTTCTCAATCAGCACGGCTCCGAAGTGATCAGGCTTTCAGCGTATATCGGCGCGATGTCGGAGGAGTCGTTTTTAAAGACCATATCTGATAAGGACCCCAAGGTCTGCGCCGTGATAGTCGGCGACAGGCTCGACATTCAAAAGACCTCCATAGACAGAGGCGTCGGGCTTATCATCATCACAGGCGGCTTTTCCCTGAGCGACGAGCTATTGAAGACGGCCGGAAAAAAAGGCACCTCGATCATAGTCTCTCCTCATGACTCGGCTACCACAGCTATTATGGTGAGGCTCTCTACGCCAGCCGGCTTGCTATGTGACGGTAACTTCGACAAGGTCTCTCCGGATGATCTTGTCGAGGAGATAAAGCACAAGGCGGCCACTGTTCCGGGCCTCCTCGTCATTGATGATGAAGGGGTAATGCTCGGCGTCATAACGAAGACGAACGTCATCACGCCTTCGGCCACGAACCTGATCCTTGTCGATCACAACGAGATGTCGCAGGCTGTTGACGGGGCAGAGAGGGTGAACATAATCGAGGTAGTGGATCATCACAGGATCGGGAACTTCCACTCAATCAACCCGATGCCGTTTCTTTGCGATCCGGTAGGCGCAACTTCAACCCTTGTCGCTGAGCTGTATAAGAGAAAGAATATCCCAATAAGGAAGGAAGTGGCCGGGCTGCTGCTCGGCGGCGTCCTTACCGATACCGTTATACTCAAGTCGCCTACGACGACGCACAGAGACAAGGAAATAATCAAATGGCTTGAAGAGAAGTCAGGTCTTGACCACAAGGCGTTCGGCACTGAGATCTTCGCCGCTTCGTCTTCCTTGAAGGCTCGCGGGCCTGTAGCTGTCGTCAATGCCGACTACAAGCTCTTCGAAGCGAAAGGCAAGAAGTTCGGGGTAGGCCAGGTTGAGACTGTCGGCTTTGACGAGCTCTTTGAGGAAAAGAGCAAGCTGATGGAGCTCTTGCTTAAAATAAAGGATGAGAAGGGCCTGCAGATGTCAGGCCTCCTTATCACAGACATAGCGGTAGGCAATTCGCTTCTCCTGGTAGCCGCCGACAAGGAAGTATTGTATAACCTCAACTATCCGAAGGTCGAAGAAAACGTCTTTGACTTGAAGGGAGTGCTATCCAGGAAGAAGCAGGTCGTCCCGCACCTCCTGAACGTATTTAATCAGGTATACTGAGAAGACTTTCAGGGGGTTGCAGAGGTGCCAGACCATGCCCTTACTTTACGCCGGACGATAATCGAGGCTATAAAGGGCAGGCTCCTGACCGCCAAAGAGATCTCCGGCGCGGCAGGCCTCTCTGAAAAAGAGGTCGCAGGGCATCTCGCTCATATTCAAAAGTCCGTCTGGGCCAGCCGTGAGGGCGAGCGTTTGAGGTTTGTAGTCGAGCCGTCCAGATGCCTTTCCTGCGGGTTCGTCTTTAAGAAGAGGGAGCGGCTTAAGACCCCTTCGAGATGCCCGCTTTGCAGGTCAGAGGAGATCTCTGAGACGCGCTTTGGGATCGAACCGGTGTACCGATAAATCGTTGGATGGAGCAATATGAGGCGAGCGTTCTATGATATCCTGATAGCGGGCATCATTATATGTACGGCTTCATCTTTTGCCTTCAGTGCTGATGCGCCGGATCCATCCAAAGCCCAAGGCGTCGTCAGTGGTAACAATAAGGACGCGGAGTTCTCCTTAGGGTCAGGCTACAGGAAAGACGAGCTGAATTGGAACATCGCCGGCAATACGGACGGCTCCAACCCGAACATCCTCTCAGAGCTTAAATGGACCGGTCTTGAGATATTCCAGGTAGAGGCCAGGGCCAGGAAGGACTTCGGGGATACGTATCTAACAGGGTACTTCGACTGGGGCTGGATAAACGACGGCAAGAACCAGGACTCGGATTATAACGGAGACGACAGGACACAGGAGTATTCAAGGTCGACTAACAGCGGCGACGACGGGACTGTATGGGATATCTCGACCGGGGTCGGCTTCAACATAACCGCCTATAAGTACACGCCGTTCAAGTTCTCTCCAGTCTTCGGGTACTCGTACCACAGGCAGAACCTCACCATAACCAATGGTTATCAGACCATACCTCACACAGGGCCTTTTTCCGGGCTTGACAGCACGTATAACGCAAGGTGGTACGGGCCTTGGGCAGGGGCTGATCTTTCTTACAAGACGGGCAGGCTAACGCTCGGCGGTCTCTTCGAGTACCATCTTGTCGAGTATTACGCTACGGCAAACTGGAACCTGCGGAGCGACTTTGCCCACCCCAAGAGCTTTGAGCACACGGCAAACGGCATGGGCGTGGTTGCCGAGCTCGAAGCCGACATTTCGGTAAGCGAAAGCTGGGCTTTCGTCTTTTCAGTGAACGCCAGGCGATTTAAGACAGGCGAGGGCAGGGACAGGACGTACTTCAGTGATGGTAGCCGGTCAGATACGAAGCTTAACGAGGTCAACTGGAACTCATACTCTGCGATGCTTGATCTTAAATATATATTCTGAAGAACGCATGCGACGGGTATATCTTTAAGGGGCCTCTGATCAATTCGTTATCAGTTGTTTTGAGAAATGTTTCTGCGACGCAGGACCCTGCGACTTGCCGATCTATCGAATGCATGAGGCTTCTTCGCTTGACTCGCAACGACTATCATTTGATCTGGCAGAGTATCTTTGCTCGTGCGGCGGCCATGAAGATGTACGATTAACATATAAACGGAGGCCTCATGCAAGGACTATCCGGGTATCTGCGTATGACAGGTGTTGCTCTTGGAGCGGCTTTTATCATCTCAATATTCCCTTCTGGCGCTACGGCCGCCCCGCCTCTTATCGACAGGGAATCTACCGAGTGCATAGGTTGTCATGAGGCTAACGTCATGATCACCGGAGATGAACAGCTTACGGTCTGCCACTCAGGCGGTGATTGCGGCCACCCGATAGCCATCAACTATGCCGCTCTTTCTGCTATGAGCCCGGTCCTTGTAAAGGCAGCTGATCTAAATCCTGCCGTAAGGCTCGTAAACGGCAGGATAGGGTGCGCAACATGCCATGTACCGTACTCGGAGGCTGACCATGAGGCCATGTCTGCCCAAAGGGCTGATACGTCCGTACCAGACCCGCTCCTTGTGATGGACAACGCCGGCTCAGCCTTATGCGCGGCTTGTCATAAGAAATAGACGGAGACTGTCGCGCCTGATCTTGTATTGTTCCTTACCTTGAACAAAGGGGAAGAGTAAGGCCAATTTAATGCTCTTTCCTTTTGAATTTGGCCTTTGTCTTTAAAAAAACGGGTCATGGCGGAAGGAGCCTAAAGGCTGGCCGACGAGCAGGCTATTGCATCTTCTGCGAGACGGCCGGACAGCGAAAGGAGCCATACCCTAAAGGCGCACAGAAAGTGCAAAGCAAGAATCAGACCGATGTTTTTTTTGCAAAGGGACGTTGTCTTGTCCTACCGTTAAAATAAGTCGTCCTGCCTCTATCTCTAAACAAAACTCCGGCGCAGCGACTTTACATCAGTCTCTGGAGGCAGGCCTTATCGTCTGTTGGCGACAATCGAGATGAAGAACATGACCAGAGAGACAAGAACGATCGTTCCGCCGCTTGCCAGGTCGTAGTAGTATGAAAGGAAGAGTCCGGAGATCACGGACGTGATTGAAAAACCGACGGACAGGAACATCGTCTGGAGAAAGCTTCGGTCAAACTGCCTTGCGGAAATGACCGGTATGACCATTAACGCTCCGATCAGAAGCACTCCGACGATCCTCATCGAGACAGAGACGGTGACAGCGGCGAGTATCACCATGATGAGGTTTAACGTGCGCGCCCTTACCCCGCTAGCTTCAGCCAGCTCTTCGTCGAACGAGACCAGAAAAAATTCCTTGTACAGGAGCGTTACGGCCGCTACTACGCTTACAAAGAGCGCTCCGAGGAGATAAAGGTCGCCTGTGTCTATTGCCGAGAGGCTGCCGAAAAGGTAGCTGAGGAGATTAGCGTTCAAGCCGCGCGCGAGGCTGATTATCACGATTGCAATGGCGAGGCTTCCTGACAGGAAAAGAGCGAGTATCGATTCGGCGAATATTTTTTTTACGCCTCTTAGCCTTTCGATCAGTACGGCTGCGATCGTGGATGCTATCACGGCGGAGGCGACAGGGTGCGTCTTCGTGAGAAGCCCGACCGCTACGCCGACGAGAGAGACGTGCGCAAGCGTGTCTGCCATGAGCGAATACCTTCTGACGACGAGGAATACGCCGATAAGAGGGACTATCACCGCAACGAGAAGGCCGGCTCCAAAAGCCCTGATCATAAAGTCTAATTCGAATATCTCAGGCACGCAATTCCTTGAACTGGTTATTGTGTTTTGTCATGCTAAAGTGCAAACCCGGCGCTTTAGTGGCCGTGGAGCACGAACCTGACCTGTTTCCCGTAGAGCTTCTGCATGTACTCTTCGTTGATGTACTGCTTCGGGGGGCCGTGGCAGACAAGTTTTCTGTTGAGGCATAGCACCGTCTTTGACTGGTGCGCGACGACGTCTATGTCGTGAGATATCAGGAGCACAGTCATGCCGAGTTTGCTGTTAAGCCTTTCTACGAACGAGTAGAACTGCTCCTGAGCGTTTAGATCTACCCCTACCTCAGGCTCGTCGAGTATGAGAAGCCGGGGCTCGCCGGCAAGCGCCCTGGCTATGAATACCCTCTGTCGTTCGCCGCCCGAAAGGTTGCCTATGAGCCTATCTTTAAGGACCGATACGCCTGACATCTCCATCGCGTTCTCTACGGCCTCTTTGTCTTTTGCCTTGTATCTCTTGAAGAGGCCCATCCTGGGTGTTCTGCCGCTCTTGACGACCTCTTCTACTGTGGCAGGAAAGTACATGTCGGAAAGCGCGACCCTCTGAGGGACGTATCCTATCAGGTATCTCTCCTTGAATTGACTGATGGGCTGGCCGTAGAGAAGCACCGTGCCGGAATCAGGTTTTAGAAGACCGAGTATTATTCTGAAGAGGGTTGTCTTGCCTCCGCCGTTAGGGCCAATGACCCCGAGGTATTCCCCTTCATCCACCGAAAAGGTAATATGCTCGAGTATGGGGTTGCCATCGTGGCCGAAGCATACGTCGTTGACTTCAATCGCGTGCGTGCGTGTCATCTGCATGAGAGGGCCGTCCTGAGATTTTGAAGGTTCTGATCCATCAGGCCTATATAATCAGGTGCAGGTTCGCCTTTTTTCGCTATAACGCCTTCGATCGGGTCGAGCACAAGGGTTCTGGCGCCGGTCTCTCTGGCGATGGTATCGGCGATCTTAGGGCTTACTAAGGTCTCGAAGAAAATGAAGCCGATAGATCTTTCTTTCACTATTCCGGCTATCTCACGTATCCTGCGGGCAGAGGGTTCTTCTTCAGAGGATATGCCTACGACAGGGATGAAGTTGATGCCGTATCTGTCGCTGAGGCGGCTAAAAGCGTCATGAGAGACTATCACGTCTTTCTTCAAGCAATCCCTGAGCCCTGTTTCGTACCTGCTGTGAAGCTCCCGTAGTTCCTTTATGTATGTCTCGGCATTGGCGTGAAATGCCGGAGTACCGGCCGGGTAAGCTCTGGAGAGTCCGTCGCGTATCGCCTCGACCTCTTTTACAGCCAGGAGCGGGTCCAGCCAGAAGTGAGGATTGAAGCCTCCATGGCCGTGTTCGTGATCATCGTCATCAGCATGACCCGCTTCTTCGGGTTGAAGGCCCAATGTCTCCGCGATGTTCAATACGGCAGCGCCGTTTTTTTCAGCTTCTGTCCGGATCTTATCAGCCCAGGCGTCGAAGCCTCCTCCGTTATAGATGAAGAGTCTTGAGGAGTATATACCGCTGATATCCCGCGCTGTCGGCTCAAAATCATGCGATTCAGTCCCTGTCGGCGTCACGCTGCTGACCATGACAGTATCTCTCCCGACTCTCTCGGTGAAATGCGCGAGCGTATAGAAGCTGGCGGTTACATGAATCGCGTCACCACGGTCTGTCGGTCCGTTGTGGCGCTTTCCTAAGGAAACGAGAGCGAAGGTGAGGGCAACGACTGCGATCATAATAAAGAAGGCTTTTTTCATTAGTTATCGACACCCCTGGCAAAGTCCCATGAATTCTAGCGTATGGCCCAGCACCTGAAAGCCTGTCGAACGGTATATCTCGTTCTCCTGCTCTTCAAGCTCTTTTTGAAGGACTATATCCGCTATTTTTTTGCAGTTAACGCATATCAGATGGTGATGATGCGCTTGATGGGCGGCCTCGAAACGCATCCCTCTTTCATGAGGCAGACGCACCTCTTGAATAAGGCCGCGCTCTTTTAAAAAGACAAGCTCTCTGTAGATAGTCGCCTTGTTGAACCTGACCTTCTTTTTACTGAGGATGGACATTATCTCATGGGCAGAGGCAGGGCCTTTGACTTTTAAAAACAGCTCTATCATGGATGTCCGTATCTTTGTAGCGCGGAACCCTTCGCTGCTCAGTTCAGAGATTATTGTCTCAATATCTTTCATCGGCCTATTCTATTGCAACCGAGTCGCATTAGTCAAGCGTAGTTTTTGGGTTTATGCCTTTGCAGGCTTAATCGGGCCTTAATCTCAATTGGGGTAAAAAGGATGTAGAGACTTTTTTAAAGACCCAAGCCTAATGTTAATTGATAGTCGAAAGGGATACGGCGGCTAAGAGCCTGAAGATCCCGGACCTGCTTACACTCACTTTTTTGTCGCTCCTGTATCGATCTTTCGCATGCTTGTAGCGGCGTCTTGATCAGAGTCTCGCAGAACGAGAAAATTATTGCGAATCTATCAAGGCTGTTTTAAGATTATCCCTGCCGTTTAAACAGGACATTACTCTAAGCGTTTACCGTGAGGTAATTTTGTCTTCTATCAATCATGACTCAGAGAACCCGGCTGTCTTGAAGCTGCTGACGCCTTCGGCTCCGTGTGATCTCAGATGAAGATAAAGGTCTGGGATATACCGACAAGGGTCTTCCACTGGGCCCTGGTAGCTGTTTTCTTAGTTGCGTTCATCTCCTCCGGGAACGAGTCTTGCCTCGACGTCCATTCTATATCCGGATACCTCGCCCTTGGGCTGGTCACTTTCAGGGTTCTCTGGGGCTTTGCTGGCAACAGGTACGCACGGTTTACTGATTTTGTCCGTGGATGGACCGGGATCAGTACATTTATCTCGGCAGCGCTCAGACACAGAAGGCCGCCAAGGGTGCTTGGTCACAATCCTGTAGTTGGCTGGGTCGTACTCGGCATGCTTTGCGTTACACTCATCCTTGCCATAACAGGGATAATCACGTACAGCGGCGAGGAGAATCTGGGCGTTTTTGCAGGGCTGGTCTCGTTTGAAACTGCGATTTATGGCCACTCTATCCACGAACTCGCCGCGGGCCTTATCGTATTAATGATAGTTGTCCATGTTTTTGCGGCTCTTATTCATGATTTTGTTTTCAGAGAAAATATAATACTCTCGATGATAACCGGCGAAAAGGAAGACGAAGAGTCTCTGTGTGAGCGCACCTCGCAGATGGCGCCGGACGAGGGGCGGTCACTTTTAACCCTGATAGTATGGTCCATTGTCGCGGTGATGGGCGGGGTTGCGATCGTATATCTGCCGCCTGCGGGAAAGACTGATTTTTCAAGACTTCAGCCGCCCGGGGTGATTGACGATAATGGTCTTGTAAGTAGGGTTTTGCCGAATGGCGTATGGGAGGCTGAGTGCGCTACATCGTGCCATAACGGTTTTAATCCGACGCTCCTCCCTGCCGATTCATGGCGCAGGGTCATGGCCGGGCTTGACGACCACTTTGGCGATAACGTTGAGCTTGACCCTGAGATAAATAAAGAGATCCTCGATTACATGGTCTCTGCCTCTGCCGAGAGGTCTGTGACTGAGGCCTCTAAAAAGCTTATGTACTCGATAGGCCCCGGCGCGCCGCCCTTGCGTATCACTGAGATACCGTACTGGAAGGAAAAACATTCAGAAATAGATCCGAAGGTCTTTGAGAGAAAATCGGTCGCGTCCAGGAGTAATTGCGTCGCTTGCCATCCCGGTTCGGATAAAGGGTCGTTTGAGGATAGAGATATAAGGATACCGGAGTAGGTCTTATATGGCAGTGAAAATATATTATGAACAGGGGGTTATATGGTAAAGAGATTTCTTGGAGGCGCGGCGCTTGCGGCTATAGTGGTCTTGGGCGCGCCTCTTGCCGTTCATGCTGGCTCGCTTAATCCTGATATGCTCTTGCTCATATCAACGTTCCAGAAGGGCGCAGGTGTCAAGGCCTTCAGCGCTGAGGATGGCAAAAAACTCTTCAATTCAAAGAGGACGCATTCTCAGAAGAATGAGGAGAGGTCATGCACGACCTGCCATACTGCTGACCCGTCGAAGCAGGGCAAGACCGTAGTCGGCAAGGTAATCGAGCCGATCTCCCCGGCTGTAACTAAGGAGAGGTTCACAAACCCGAAGAAGGTCGAGAAGTGGTTTAAGAGGAACTGTGAATGGGTGCTTGAGAGGGAGTGTACGTCCAAAGAAAAAGGTGATTTCATAACTTATATGATGTCGTTGTAAAACCTGAAAATGGAGGGTGTCATGGGTTTGAAGAAGATATTTGCCATCGGTTTCGGCGTGTTTATGGTAGCCGGTCTTGTTGCCGGGCCGTTTGCCGTAGCTGAGAGCAACGAGCGCGGGGAGAATCATGAAAGCCATCACTCTGACAGGAATGGATCTTCCAACGGCGTGCCTGATAACGCTCTTTACAAGCAGGAGTGCGTGTCCTGCCACTTTCTTTATTTGCCGGGGCTTCTTCCCGAGCGTTCATGGGAGAGGCTGATGAACTCAACCGATAAGCACTTTGGCGAGAACCTTGCCCTTGACGCCTCTGCCGTTTCTGAGATCAAGGTGTTTCTGAAGGCCAATTCTTCCGAGAAGACAGGGACCGAATGGGGGAGGAAGATCACAAAGAGCGCAGGTGCATCAACGCCTGAGAGGATCACCGGGATAGAGTGGATTAAAAAGGAGCACAGGAAGATCACTCCGGAGATCTTCAATAGGGCTTCGATCGGCAGTTTCTCAAACTGCGGCGCCTGCCATCAGGGCGGCGCTAAAGGCGACTTTGAGGAAGACTCAGTGCGGATACCAAAGGAATAAAGTTTGAGGATTTTTTTAAGGAAAAGCGGCAGGCCTTACGGCCTGCCGCTTTTTTTTATTGCTGCCACTTTAATAGTCGTCTGCCTCGTTCTTTTGCATTTAAGCAAGTCCGGGGCATGGCGGAATGAGCATGAAGTAGAGCCGATATTGCATCTAGCCTCCTTTGAATATAGCCTTTGCCTCTAAACCAACCCCGGGGCATGGCGGAAAGAACATAAAGGAAGGCCGACGAACAGGCTTTCCTTTTTTGTCTGCGAGGAGGTCTGACAGTGACTGGAGCCATACCCAAAGCGCACGGCAGTGCGGCAAAAGAAGATCAGCTGAATTCAGTTACTGCTAACCCCTCCCAGCCTCCCCTTATCTAAGGGGAGGAGGCAAAACAAAAAGATTATTCACTGCGCTAAAAAAAGTTCTGTCGTCTATGGTCAGCCTTTGTTCAAGACCCTTCCGAGCTTCCTGAGTATTGCCATTTCTATTCCAGTTCCTGCCAATGATAGAATTAGAGCTTCCGGGTTGTATCTTCTCGTATAGAAACCTGGGTCTTTTGAAAAAAAGATCTCTCCGGTGATCTGCGGGTCAGGCTCGTCATGAGGGGTATAGTGTACCGGGATGAAAAGGCCGGGTCTCATGATCTTTATGGCAGTCAGGATCTCCTCAGCTTCAATCGTATAGGTGTTATCGCAGACAGCCATGATAGCGGCATCGACACCTTTAATCGCTGCCATCTCATCGGTAGGGCCGCTGTCACCTGAGAAGTATATCTTCTGTCCGTCAAGCTCTATTATAAAGCCGCATCCTTCGCCTTTTATATGGAAGCCTTTTCTTGTATAGGCCTCTACGCCCGTGATTTTTACGCCGGAGAGCTCAATGGTTTGATTGATCTTCACCGTACGCACGCCCTTGATATCCTGAACGCAGTACTTGATGTAGCTTTCATGGAAGGCGGCGACCTTTGTTCCTTCATCTCTTATCGGTGTGATGTATTCCGGGAGGCAGTGGTCAACATGGTGATGTGTTATGAGAATAAGCCCGGCCTTTGGCGGATCAGTATCGAGGTAAACCGGGTCGGTGTATATCACAAGACCGTTTTTGCCGGTGATCCTGACCGTGGATTGGCCTAGCCATTCGTACTTTACGCCCCTGAATACAGCGGAGTCTCTGACCGTCTCTGCCTTCATGGCTGGTCCTCCCTGAAAGACTTGAAGTTTTATGCTATGCTGTCGATAATCTTAGCAGTTTACAGTTCAGGACTGAAATGTTATTTATCTGTGCGGCATGACAGTAAGGTTCTTTCAGGCTTAAAGCCTTAAAACATACGAAAGGCAGAAGCGGAGCTTCTAATCTCCTCTTAACCAGACATCTATATAATTAATCCAAAATGCCGGAGAGTCAATACTGTGAGGCAAAAGAGGTCGCTTTTAATCGCATGGTTCATTATACTGGCCTTGCCTGCCTTTTCCTGGGGTGGTCTCATGAACCAGTCTGCCCCCCCGTTTACGTTGATGGACATCAACGGCAGGGCAGTATCTCTTTCGAGTTTTAAAGGCAAGGTCGTCTTTATCGACTTCTGGGCGAGCTGGTGCCCTCCATGCAAGGTAGAGTTCCCGGAACTTATCAGGCTGATGGAGAGGTACAACGGAGAGGATGTAGCGCTCCTTGCCGTCAATGTCGATCAGAAAAGGTCGCATGCCGTAGATTTTCTCAAAAAATTCTCAGTCATCCCAGCGAGCTTTCATCTGCTTCTTGACGGAGAGTCACAGGTGATAAAGATTTATAACGCCTCGGCGATGCCTACTTCTTTTATCCTCGACAAGAACGGCGTTGTACGGCACATACACTTCGGGTATAGAGAGACTGATCGGAAGAAGTGGATAGAAGAGATAGATACGCTCCTCAAACAATAAGACGGAGAGACGGATGAAAAAAAAGGCAGTCTGGCTCCTTGCCGCGGTGTCTTTGGGAGCGGCCCTTTCTGGCTGCGCCAGGGTAAAGCCGTGGGAGAGAGAATACCTCGCGGACCCGATCATGCAGTTTGACTATAACAAGGAAGAAAAATCGGTAAAGGAACACTTCCTTGGGACACGCGAAGGCTCGACAGGGTCATTCGGCGTGAGCGGAGGTGGCTGTGGCTGTAATTAAAAAACCCACCTTACGATACGGCTTCGTTCTGGCTTTTGCTTTTATCATCTCTTCGATAAAACCTGCGTACGCTGAAGACTATTCAGTGCTTCAGGGTTACACGCACGCGTTTAATAACAGCGTTACGGTCTATTCAACCGTATTCGCCCTTAACAAGGACGTCTCTCTCGATACCTCGACGTACTTCAAGTATAACATCGACATGATCAACCCGGGAAGCAGCGGCGACGGAGGTGGGGATTCGGTAAAGGCGACGTCCGGGGCTTCGAGCGCGTCTACTGCAGGCGGAAGTTCAGCTAAGGACACGCGTCACGCCCTTACAGCCGGTTTTTCCCATAACTTCAGCAACATAATCGGTCTTGATGCCTATTATGACTACAGCAAGGAGAGGGATTATACCTCAAACACGCCGACGATCTCGCTTAAGAAGGACCTCTTTGACAAGAATACGACCCTGACAGCCGGGTATTCGAGGAATACGGATAAGATAAGCGGGCAGTTCCTCGATCAGAGAGGGGAGAGAAAGACAGACAACTATTTTGTCGGAGTGACGCAGGTCATCTCGCCTGAGACGGTCGCGCAGCTTGGTTACTCAAAGAACATCTCTTACGGCCTTGAGTCAGAGGGGATACGGCTTGTCCCTATAGACGGCGCGCTCGCAAGCTCATGTACGGCGAAGAGCGCAACCTGCGTAAACGAAAAATTCCCGGGCTCGCGCCAGAGAAAGGCCTATATCTTCAATGTAAACCATTGGCTGGCGCACGAGGGGTTTGGCGACCTCTTTAAAAGAGGCTCATTCAAGCTCGGCCTCAGGTATTATGAGGACGATTGGGGGATCACTTCCCATACGAGCGAGTTCGAGTATAACAAGTATCTCTCTGATGATACGGTCCTGAGGCTCGGCTACAGGTATTACACTCAGTCCAAGGCGTACTTCGTAAAAGACACTTATGTCTCTTCAGACTATTTCAAGGTCTCATCACCTCAGCTTGAGGAGTTTGATACCCATCTGACAGGGATTAAACTGATCCGCAGGCTTGGCAATGATACGAGCCCGGAAGGTTCCAGGCTGTTTTCAGACGTATTTGCAAGCTCAATCGAAGGCAAGTATGAGTTTTACAACGAATCAACCGGGGTAGTAGCGCATATAGTCATGGCAGGGTTAAGGTTCACATTTTGAGATTATGCCTTCTGGCTCAGCGTGAAATGCATTTTTTTCAGGGTGAGGGGGCTGTTTTTTTGATGCTAGATGTCAGCAGTTTTTTTTAAAAGGTCTGTTTTAATAGAAGCCCCTGTCCGCCTGTGCGGACAGGGGCTTCTGCTTTTTAACTCGTATAAATGAGCCTTCTGCTCGTATGAAAATATCTGTCTGATTTTAGTTTTGCGCTTTCGTGCGCATTTAGGGTATGACTCCTTTCGCTGTCCGGCCTCGCGGTAGGGCGGGTCACACCCGCCGAATGATTTTCTTTTGCGCACTCTCGTGCACCTTTGGGTTAATTTTCTAAAGGCAAGACAAAGCCCTTTTGCAAAAAACATCGGTCTGACTTTAGCTTTGCACTTTCCGTGCGCCTTTTGGGTATGGCTCCTTTCGCTGTCAGGCCGTCTCGCAGAAGATACAGGTGCCTGCTCGTCGGCCCTCCTTCATGCTCATCCCGCCATGACCCGTGTTGTTTTAAGGCAAAGGCAGATTCAAAGGCAGGGTTCGGTCCACAAAAAAAGAAGGAGGGCCTAGAATCGGCCCTCCTTCTTGAGACAACTTGCGGTTTTGATGCCGCAGAGTTTTTTTACTTGTTGTGGCAGGTTCTGCAGAGGCCTGAACCGGAGTTGCCGCCGACCCTTCTAAGGAAGAGACCGTTGGACTCGAACTCCTGATCGGCAGAGCCGTAGGTGGAGTCGATCTCGTTGAAGGACTTGTTGTTGAAATGCGGGTCGTGGCAAGAAGAGCACTCAACGTTGCCGCCTCTAAGAAGATCGCCGATCGTGGCGGAAGCGTTGATGTAACCCTTTACTGCCCAGAGGTTCTTTGTGAGGTTGCCGCCGTCCCATGTCTGGGCGGAGTCAGCAAGGCCGTACGCTACGTCAACAGCGGATATTGTAGTTGCGGTCGGACGGAGAGACGCTCTTCCGTCGGTCCCGTAGGCTACTGAAACCGGGTGGTCGTTGGAGAGGTTCTTACCGATGTTCAACCTGCCGGATGTCATGAATGAGGAGACTACGCCGCCCTTGTCCCAGAATGTTGCGGTGATGGAGCCGGTGCCCTTACCAGGCCTGTTGGCAAGGTTGTCGAAGGTTGTTACGCCGTCGTGGCAGCTAAGACACGCAAGTGTCGTTGAGCCAGGGGCGCCGACGGTCGATCCGCCGAGGGTGGTGCCGTAGGCTGTGTAGCTGCCTACAGTCGAGTTGTTCCTGTTCCAGATCGGTACGTTAGCTCCAAGTGTGGTGACTGTGTGGTGAGGCGTGTGACAGAATACGCAGATCTCGGACGAGCCGTTGATGCCGTTGGTCGAGGTGTTCGTGGTCGTGGTGATGTGCTCGCCAAGGTTACCAAGGTTGTGCCTTGAGTCGGCTATGCCGTTTGCAGCGTCGCCGGCGTTGTATGTGGCGGCCGGTGCTGTTGGGGTCGCTGGGTTGGCCGCTGAAGCTGAGCCTACTGCGATGAAGCCTACTGAAGCCGCCGCGAGGGCGATTACAAGAAATCTCTTCATTGGAAGTGCTCCTTTTGTTTGATGGTTTGAATTCGTGTTACCCTTGCGTCCTTCCTGTTCGCATCCTTCCTGAAGCTTGCTGCGCCGGCATTTTTTTTGTCATAAAAAAAATGCCGGGAATACCACCACCACCATCAGTAGTACTTCCGGCTCCATCACCGATATTAAGGGACTTTGACCCGCCATGAGTCAGAGACCTTAAACTTGTTATTGCTCTGTCCTGATTTAATCTAATTTTAACATAGAAAATGGTATTGTCAATAGGGAGTTTTTCTAAGCCTTGCATATTTCTGAAATCACTAATTTTTTCAGGTAGTTAGGTTGTAGATGTTTGGCGCTTAGGGGCTGGAAAGCCTCTTTTGTTATGTCTACGCAGGTTTTTTTTTAAGCATCGAGCATTATTTTGGAGGGGCTCTTTTAGGGCGATCATCTTGAGTGAGCCTTTTCAGGTGACTTGAGGCTTGGATGTAATAGATTTTGAGAAGAGACTTTATTAATGATACATAGGGTTCCATTTCGTTTGTTCGGGATCTAAATATCCGGCCAGGCAGAAAGAGCTATAGGGTGCAGTTGGGCAGCTTTTCAAGTAATGGTTAGTTCGCCAATCCTGAATCCCCATTGTCATGGCCTGACCGATGTCTTATTGCAGAATAAGAACGAGGTTGTTAATCAGGGCGTCTGGCTGATCAGCCGTACATAACGCTTTTAGTTATGCGGTTTTCTCTGTTCTAATAATCCCTTAATGTTTCTTCGGTTAGAATGGTGCATCTTAACAGTTAGGTATTAAAGGCATAAAGACACCAGGACCGGATCGAAAGTATCTATGCGGTTGTGTAAATACGCCTTTTTCGCGGCCGTGAAAGCGATATAACACGGTGTTATACTTCATAAAAAATCCCGCTCTCTATCCTCCCATAACCCCCTTCCGGGGAGGCCTCCGGGCCTCCCCAAATCGCCTCTCTTCTCGGTTGGTTTGAAAGCACCCCTTTTTTTTGCTATCTTACAGTCTATGGATACTCTCAATACCCGTTCGAGCCTGCCCTTCGGCCCCAGGTCTGTTGCGATCGCGTTCAGTCTTTTATGCGTGTTTCTGCTCCTCCCGACGGCAGGCGCTGATGCGCGTCTCTTCAAAAAGACCGCAGTCGTCATGGGTACTGAGTTCGAGGTCTCCCTTCATGCGTCTGACAAGGCAAAGGCGGATGCGGCCTTTGACGCGGCCCTTGAAGAGATGGTCCGCATTGAAGGCGAGATGAGCGAGTGGATGGAAGGGACACCTGTATATGCCATAAATAAGAGTGCGGGCAGGGCGCCTGTGAGGGTCTCGGCCGAGCTTTACAAGGTCATATCAGCCGCGCAGACCGTCTCCGCCCTTTCTGGCGGCGCGTTTGACATCTCGTGGGCTTCGATGAGAGGCCTTTGGAGTTTTGCCGAAGGAGCCGAGCGCCTGCCTTCTGCAAAAGAGGTTGCCGAGAGACTCCCGCTAGTCGATTACAGAGAAGTCCTGCTCGATGATGCGAAAAAGTCCGTTTTTGTAAGAAAAGTTGGGGCTATGATAGGCCTCGGCGCTATAGCCAAGGGCTACGGCGTTGACATGGCGATGAAGCGTATCGTCAAGCTCGGCATAAAAGACGCTCTCGTAAGGGCAGGCGGCGACATGAGGGTCCAGGGCACTGACAACGGAAGGCCCTGGGAGGTCGGCATCAGGCATCCGAGGGAGAAGCAGAGGCACATAGCTAAGCTGGGTCTTACGAACATCTCGATATCGACCTCCGGCGACTATGAGAGGTTTTTCATAAAGCACGGCGTCTTGTACCATCACATCATGGACCCGAAGACCGGATACCCGGGCGTAAGGTCGCAGAGCGTCACTGTCCTTGCCCCTGACACGATGACCTCTGACGCGCTTTCAACAGCCCTTTTCGTGATGGGTCCTGCCGAAGGGCTCGCGCTCGTCGGGCGCTTGAAGGGCATAGAGGCGATCATCATCGACGCTTCAGGCAAGGTCCACACCTCTGCCGGCATCACGATAAATAATCCTTAGCTGTCACGGCGCTTTGCGTTTTTCCCCGCTTCTCTTTCAAGTCAGGACAGCCTCTTCCTGTAGTCCGTTTTCCCCTGTTCTCTCTCTATTATTTTTGCTCAGCCGCCTTCGGCGGCGCGCTGTTTTTTTAAGTCCGGCCTCGCCTCTGAGTGGGCCTGTCAGGTCTTTCGAGGCTCTGAGCGCTCAAAGCACCTGCCTGCCAACCGCTCAAGCCGGTCCCTGTCCGCGCCTGGTCCTTGACACTCGAATAGTTACATATTATAGTAAGCAGTCACTTACTTATTGGCGGTAAGCCGGGTCGGAAGGCGGCCTGGCAATGTTATCCGGCTTGACAGGCAAACTATGCTGTATTATAGCAAGTAGTCACTTACTTGTGCTTGTGTCGGGAGAGTGCGCGCTATAATAGATCCCGTAATTTTGCCGTTGAGCTGTGAGAGCCTCAAAAAGACGTCGATGATGTGATGACGGCGCTACGTCTACTCTACGTTTTGCCGTTGAACTATTAGCCTCAAAAAAGATAGGCGCTGTCTTATAAGATATCCGGTAATGCACTGCGGCGTTTTGCAGATATAGCGTATAAGGACAGACATGAAGATTGAAGCGAGCAAGGGTTCTGTGAAGGGTGCGGGCCGGAAGGCCTCAAAGGCCGTAATAAAAGCGGCCGCAGTCTTGAAGCCTGTTCCACAGGGATCGGCGGGGCCGGTACAAAAGACGCGCAAGAGGATGACAGGCGCCCAGAGGAAGCTCCAGATAGTCAAGGTGGCCTCAAACCTCTTCGCAAAAAAGGGTTTTCGCGGCACTACTACCAGAGAGATAGCTGAGAAGGCCCGGATAAGCGAGGCGGTGATATTCAAGCACTTCGCAAAAAAAGACGACCTCTACAGGGCGATAATAGATTCAAGGTGCACCTCCGGAGACGGCGAACCGCGTCTTTTGAAGCTGATAGAAGGCAAGACCGGCAAGGGACTTTTCACGGAGGTTGCATCGTTTCTCATAGCGGAACATCGCGCAGACCCGTCTTTCCTGAGGCTCCTCATGTATAGCGCCCTTGAAAGTCACGGACTCTCTGAAATATTCATCCGGACGCGAGGCCTTGAGCTTATCGAGGCGCTGGCAACCGGGATAAAGGGCTTTATAAAAGACGGCGAGTTCAGGAAGGCTGACCCTGTGATCGCCGCGAGGGCGTTTTTAGGGATGGTAATTCACTACAGCGTTTCTCAGGAGGTCTACGGACTTAAAAAAAGGTTCAAGACCCCTGATAAGGATATAGTCCGCACGTTCGTAGATATCTTCTTTCAGGGCATGAGCAGGAGGTTGCAATGAGATCTTTTGGAGTTACTTTGAGGACGTTTGCTGGCAGAAAGGGTGTAGCGGCGCAGTTTGTGGCTTTAGTCGCCTTTTTCGCGCTTACAGGCACAGCGCATAGCGAGCCGAAGACCATTACTATCGAGCAGGCGTACGGCGCTGCCCTTGAAAGCCACGAAGGCGTCAAACTTGCCGCAGAGGGCATGGGGCAGGCCGTGACGACGCTTAACAAGAGCACGGCGCGGATGCTGCCGACCCTGACAGCCGAGGGAGGCTTCACAAGGTACAGTGAGCAGAAGCACACATCGAGCGGCGTGTTGCTGCAACCTGACGACGCTACAAGGTTTGAGGTGAAGGTCACCCAGCCGCTCTATACCGGAGGCAGGGAATGGGCTGTAAGAAGGCAGGCAAAGCTCAATATCGAGAGGTCCAGAGAAGAATTTGACGGACGCAGGCAGGATGTGATGCGCCTTACAGCAATGGCGTATCTCGGCGTTCTAAAGACAGGCAAGGATGTTGAGATCAAAAAGGCCGCCCTTGTCAGGGCCGATGAGCGGCTAAAAGTTGCCTCGGCAAGGCTTAAGGTCGGCGACGTTACGCGTAGCGCCGTCCTACGGGCTGAGGCTGAGTCCGCAGGCGCAGAGGCGAGCCTTATAAAATCCGAGAGCGCGCTTATCGACGCCAACGACCTTTTAAAGAGGATAATCGGCATATCTGACGAGATAATCGTCGTAGAGCCGCAATTGAGGCCTGACGCAGGCACTGTTGAGGCGACTTTAAAGGCCGCGTTCGAGCTGAGGAAGGACTACAGGCAGAGGGTGCTAGAAGAGAAGGCCGCGGGCGAGGGCATTACCTACGCGAAGGGGAATTTTAAGCCGCAGATGAGGCTCGAAGGCCTCTATTCATGGAAAGAGCAGAACCCGCAGACGACTTTTTTTCAGCAGGACAGCATGTCTGCCTCTGTTATCCTCACCTATCCGATCTTTGAGGGAGGGCTACGGGTAGCGGAGCTTTCAGAGGCTAGGTCCAGGTTCAGGGAGGCGGAGCTAAAGAGGCTTTCACTCAAGCGCGACATAGAGTACGAGGTGAGAAGCGCCTTTAATTCAAAGAACGCTACAGAGGCCTTGATCAATTCCTATCAGAAACAGCTCGCCTTCGCACAGGAGGACTACAACATGGTCTTTGAACAGTACAAGCACGGCGTGGCGACTACCGTAGACGTTATAGACGCTGACGCTATTCTGATCTCAGCCCAGCGCTCGCTTATGAACGCCAGGTATGACCTCTATCTCTCTCTTGTAGAGATAAGCTATAAGACAGGGACACTTGCCGCAGACGAAAAAAATCATAGCGCTAACATGGTCAATTAATAAGTATAGTCAGGGGATTACGATGAATATATCAGGAAAAGGTTTGTATCTTGGTGCCGCACTCCTTGCTCTTGGATTATTGTTCCAGGGATGTTCCGGAGACGGGCCTAAAGGCGAAGGCGCAAACGGCCCGAAGGGCGAGACACCGGTCCAAAAGGCTAAGCCTGTCTCAGTGATGACGGCGGTTGTGGAGGCAAGGACCATAGAGAGGTCTGTAGAGGCTGTAGGCACTCTTCATCCGTTTGACGAGGTTACCGTCAGCAACGAGGTTCCTGGCATAGTAGAGAAGATCGAGGCTGATCTCGGAGACAGGGTAAAGGCAGGGGCGACGCTTATGGTCCTCGATCAGAGGGAGGCGAAACTCAACCTTGACGAGGCGGAGGCAGCGCATAAGACCGCTATAAGAGGGCTTGAAAGAGAAAAGGCACGCCTTAACGACGCCCGTTCGACTTTAAAAAGGAACGAGGAGCTTTTCGCCAAGGAGATGGTCTCTGCCAGCGCTTTCGATAATATCAAGACGCAGTTCGAGGTCGCACAGGCCCAGTTGAACGAGGCAGAGGCCCGTATAGACCAGGCAAAGGCAAGGGTCAATCTTTCCCGCAAGAGGCTCTCTGATACTGTCGTAAGATCGCCTATCTCAGGCGCTGTCGTAAAGAGGGCTGTCTCGGTAGGCGAGGCCCTCAAAGACAAGACATCGTCTTTCGTAGTAGCTTCCACTGCGACGCTCAAATTCAGGGGGACTGTCCCCGAGGCATTTGTCGCAAGGGTAAAAGAGGGGCAGGAAGTCGCCGTCAACGTAGAGGCGTATAAAGACAAGGTTTTTAAGGGCATCATCAAGAGGATGAGCCCGGCGGTAGACCCTTCGACAAGGACGCTTGAGATCGAAGCTATAGTCCCCAATGGCAATGCCCTTTTAAAGCCCGGTTTTTTCGCCAGAGGTGATATAAAGACGGATAAAGAGACTGGGGTCACGTTTGTCCCGGAATCGGCGGTATATACCTTTGTCGGCATAACGAAGGTCTTTGTCATCAAAGACGGCCACGCCTTTGAAAGGCAGGTAAAGACAGGGGTGAGACAAGGCGGTCTCATAGAGGTGACAGGTGAAGTCAGGTCCGGCGATACGGTAGCTATGACAGGTCTTGCCGGTCTCTTTGAAGGGGCCGAGGTCTTGCTGGCGCCGTCTGCAACTGCGACGGAACCGGTTGTGCCGTCAGTAGAGCCTAAAACTGAAGATGGCGGCCGGAATAAGTGAGCTGAGGCCGCCTGACTTGTGCTTAGAGCTGATATCAATCAAACCTCGTAACGTATCGGATAGGAATAAAAATGTCTCTATATGAAGTCTGCATAAAAAGACCGGTATTCGCGACGATGATAATCGTCAGCCTCGTGGTGATGGGGCTGGCCTCGTACAGGGAGCTTGGGCTGGACATATTCCCCAAGGTCAGTATGCCGACCATCACAGTTACTACACGGCTCGACGGCGCGAGTCCCGAGGAGATCGAGACACAGATAACCAAGAGGATCGAAGAGGCGGTAAACACCATCAACGGGATAGACGAGCTTCGCTCGACTACCATAGAGGGCCAGTCCCAGATATTCGCTACGTTCCTCCTTGAAAAAGACCCGGACGTCGCCTCCAACGAGGTGAGGGACAAGGTCTCGACTCTCCTTACGAAGTTCCCTCCGGGTACCGAGGCCCCGATCATAGAGAAGTTCGACCCTGACGCCGCGCCTGTCATGTCTATCGTCGTCTCCGGCAAGAGGTCTGAAAGAGAGGTGACCGAGATAGCTGATAAGAGGATAAAGCGCCAGCTTGAGTCTGTTAAAGACATCGGCGCGATAACCCTCGTAGGCGACAGGAAGCGCGAGATAAACGTCGTCATAGACCCGAACAGGCTCACCGCTTATAACCTCTCTATCATCAACGTAAAGGACGCTCTCAAAAGGCAGAACGTAGAGGTCCCGGGCGGCAGGGTCACATGGGAGGGCCGTGAGCAGGGGCTGCGCACCATGGGCAGGGTCTCATCCATCGAAGAGCTCAACGACCTGATCGTCGCGGATTTCAAGGGCGCCCCTGTGCGCATAAGGGATATCGGACGCGCAATAGACAGCGAGGAAGAGGCAAGGACCGTTTCAAGGCTCGACGGCAAGAACGCGGTATCTCTCCTTGTGAGAAAGCAGTCAGGAAAGAACTCCGTAGAGGTGACGGACGGGGTCAAGGAGAGGCTCGCTGAGGTGATGGCGGGACTTCCTGCTGACATCTCGACCGCTGTCGTCATAGACCAGTCGAGGTTCATAAAGAGCGCGGTATCGCAGGTGGAAGAGCACCTTATCCTCGGCTCGATACTTGCCAGCCTCATCATACTCATATTTATAAAAGACCTTCGCACCGCCTTCATAGCGGCGCTCGCCATACCCGCGTCCATCATAGGCACTTTCACGATTTTTAAGTGGATGGACTTTACGCTCAACAACATGACGCTTTTGGCCCTTTCGGTTTGTACCGGCATAGTCATAGACGACGCTATCATCGTCCTTGAGAACATTTTCAGGCACATGGATGAGGAAAAACGCGGGCCTGTAGAGGCCGCCATACAAGGGACAAAAGAGATAGCCCTTGCCGTTATGGCGACGACACTTTCCCTTATCGTCATATTCCTGCCGGTCGCCTTCATGTCAGGGCTTGTCGGCAGGTTCTGGAAGTCCTTCGGGTTAACAGCCACTTTCGCCATAGCCATCTCGCTCCTTATCTCGTTTACCTTAACGCCGATGCTCGCCTCAAGGCTCTTAAAGTCCGGCGGTCCGAACTCAGGCCACAAAAAGCAGTCGCGCTTCTATACCTGGGTCGAGGGCGCGTATCTATGGCTCCTCAGGTGGTGTTTAAACCACAGGGCTATCGTACTGATCGCGTCGGTAGCTATCCTTTTTTCGGTAATCCCGCTCGGAAAGACCGTTAAATCCGAGTTCATCGTCGACGACGACATGAGCGAGTTCGAGGTGGTAATCGAGACTCCTGCAGGGTCTTCGCTTGAAAGGTCCGACTCCCTTCTCAGGGATGTTGAAAAGGCTATAGCGGCTATTCCTGAGGTCGAGCATATCTTTACCACTATCGGGGTGAGGGGGCAGTACTTATCGAACGTAACAGACGCGTCACTTTACGTCAAGTTGAAGCACATGTCGGCCAGAGAGCGGTCTCAGCAGGAGATAATGCAGGAGGCGAGGGCCCTATTGCAGAAGTTCCCGGATCTGAGGGTGAGCATTCAGATAGTCAACCTGATCTCAGGCGGAGGGTTTAAGTCAACGCCTTTCAATCTCGTCATCAGAGGGCCGGAGCTTTCAAAGCTCGACGAGTATTCGTCAAACCTCATCCGTACGCTCAAGCAGACCCCGGGTTTCGTCGATACTGACACGGGCCAGGCTCTCAGGCACCCTGAGATCCTGGTCGCCATAGACAGGCAGAAGGCCTCTGACCTCGGCGTGCGCATGGATTCGATAGCCTCGTCGCTCCGCACGATGATAGGCGGCGAGAAGGTGACGCTTTACAGGGAAGGCGACGAGCAGTACGACGTCAGGCTCCGCCTTGAGGCAGACTACAGGAAAGACGCTTCGGCGATAGAGACCCTGAGCGTGCCTGATAACAAGGGCAGGCTCGTGAAGCTCAATAACTTCGCTACTCTTAACTCCGGGATGAGCCCTGCGCAGATAGACCGTATAGCTCAGGAGAGACAGGTGACAGTCATCTCGAACTTAAACAACCTTCCGCTCGGCCAGGCAATGGAGGCCGCAAATAAGGCTGTGGAAGGGCTTAATATGCCTTCAGAGTATTCGTCCGTATACCTTGGCAGGGCCAAGCTGATGAAAGAGGCCTTCCAGAACTTCTTGATAGCCTTTGTCCTGTCTCTTGCCTTTATATACATGGTCCTTGCCGCTCAGTTCGAGTCCTTCAAGCACCCTGTGACGATCATGTACTCTATATTCCTTGCGATCCCGTTTGGTATCTTGTCCCTCATAATCGCAGGCAATACGCTTAATATCTACAGCGTGATGGGGATGTTCATACTCATAGGCGTTGTGAAGAAAAACGGCATATTGCAGATAGACTACACGAATACGCTGAGAGCTAGAGGGATGGAGAAGTTCGAGGCGCAGATGCTCGCAAACAAGGTGAGGTTGAGACCGATACTGATGACAACGTTTGCTATCATCGCTGGCATGCTACCGATAACCTTCGGGAGCGGCGACGGATCTGCATCAAGGGCGTCTATGGCCATAGTCATAGTCGGCGGCCAGGCGCTCTGCCTGATAGTGACGCTTGTCGTCATACCTGTCGTATATTCGCTCTTTGACGATATCAGCATTACAAGGGCCTACAGGCGCGTAAAAGGTCTTTTAGGGAGAGGGTAGGCTTGATCACAGTTCGCCTGATATGATGGTGGCTGGCGTATCTGCAATAAAAGCCGGAGGGGGATTGGACAACGGACGGCAAGATGCAGATAGAATGGTCTTTATCCCGCTCTGCCCAATGCTGATCGGTCGTCTTTAGGGATAACGTCTTGGCGGTAATATGAATGACTTGCTTTTTTTATGAGGAAAATCATATAATATAAGAGTCAATCGGTATATATTAAGACCTATAACGGTCATTACAGGAGGGGTACGATGCCGGATACTATAAGCGGGAATATGACCACAGGCGAGGTCACAACAAAGTGGCCTACGACCAAAGAGGTCTTCGTAAAGCACTTCGGGGCAGGCTGTTTTTCATGCCCTGCGTTCGGCACAGAGCCGATCTCAATGGCCTGCGCCATGCATTCAACTGATATGGATACGTTCGTAAGCGAGCTCAAAGAGGCCGCCAAGAGAGACGAGGCATCCAGATAGTCTTTTCTTTTTAAGGGTTCTTAGAGGGGCGCTCGTCAGAATTGACGCGCGCCCCTCTGTTTTAAGGCTGTGAATCTCTATCAGGGCCTTCCAATATTTGAAAGACGCTCCTCTCGTAACCCGTCTCATGCCAACTATCCGTCAAAAAACAGACTGAGACTCTTCATCTATCTTGACATGGGCCCCTTTGTCTCTCTTCTATGGGAATCCAAGTCAGGCTCTGTTTCGTTAATGAAAAAATGTTTCATAAGTGGAAGGGTTGATATGCGAGTATTTTTGAGAGTTTTTAGGGCATTCGCTTAGATGTTGTTTCATTTTGGAAAGGCAGGCCTCAAATCGATTTTGAGTCAGAGGGAAAATAGGGCATAAAACACGGGTTTTTTGCATTTAATAGTTTGGCACGATACTTGAATATACATATAGATAAGTTCCGGGTAGATTTGAAGCGGCTGGTAACACCGGAAGCGATTGCGAATAAGGAGGTATCTATGAACAAGCTAAGAGCTATAGTAATTGCAAATCAAGATAGGGTTGCCTTGGTCCTCGGTTTGATAGCCCTTTCAATGCTCGGATCGATCCTCGCCTTCAGAGGTTTTTTGGGCTAGTAAACTTTTAATGAGGCCTTAATCTGTTTACGGTATAATGAGTTTAAGATTTTCAGTTTAAGCCTTAAAAGGAGGTAGTCATGAAGAGATTCTTTACAGAGACAAATCTGATCGAGATAGCCGCGCATCTGGCTATCATCTTTGCCATCGTTGCCGTTGCGGCAAAACATCTGAGTATCTAACTGAAAGCCTTGCCTTCCGGCTCTTCTGCCGGTTGAAATAGCAGGATAATGAAATGAATAGATAACCACCCTGCAACTGCCTCATATCCTCCACGAGAGACCCTTATCAGGTGGGCTGATAAGGGTCTCGCCTTTTCCGCTATTGTTCAGAAGATGTTAAGTTGTCTCAACCGGTCTCTTTTGATGCGGAAGGAATAGTCGCATCCTCCATCACTGGAGATATGTTTCTTGAATGAAACATATCTCATTTTTTTGAAACGCCATTTGGTGTATGATCTTTTATAGATCATGCGGGAGGTTTCATCATGGAAATAAGCGAAGAACTTATAGGCATTAACAGCGACACGATACTCAACAGCATAGCCGATGGCGTTGTCGTCATAGGACTCGACCACAGGATCATCTTCGTAAACAGGGCCGGAAGAGAGATGCTTGGCAGAGCCGGGGCCGATGATCTCCTTTGCGGCACTCTGTGCGCGGACCTGATGGGCCACTCAGGTTGCACCTTCGGTTGCCTTATTAATACCACCATCAAGACCGGAGAGCATTTTTATAACTACGAGGCTGTTTTTGAGCGCGCAGGCAGAAAACTGATGCTCAGCATCAACACGGCTCTTCTTAAAGACAAGGACGGCAAGGTGATAGGTGGTATCGAGATATTCAGGGACATCTCGCTTCTAAAAGAGCTCAAGGACGAGCTTCGCGGCAAGTATAACTTCGACAAGATCATCGGGTCTAATACGAAGATGCACGAGGTCTACGAGCTTTTGAGGGAAGTCGCGCCTACGCGTGCTACGGTACTTATCGAAGGCGAGACAGGCACAGGAAAAGAGCTTATCGCTAACGCCATACACCACAACTCGCCCAGAAGCGCCGGGCCGTTCGTAAAGGTAAACTGCGCCGCGCTCTCCGAGGGGCTACTTGAGAGCGAGCTGTTCGGTCATGTAAAAGGTGCTTTCACAGGGGCCGTTGCCGATAGAGCAGGCAGGTTCGAGCTGGCTGGCGGCGGTACTATATTCCTCGATGAGGTCGGAGACATCTCTCAGCGCACTCAGGTCAGGCTCCTGAGAGTCTTACAGGAGGGTGAGTTTGAAAGGGTCGGAGGCACAAAGACGCTCAAAGCTGACGTAAGGGTCGTAGCCGCGACCAACAGGGACTTAAAGGCCGAGGTCGAGCGTGGCTCGTTCAGGGAAGACCTCTACTACAGGCTCAAGGTGGTGCCGATACGCCTGTGTCCGCTAAGAGAGCGGAAAGACGACATACCGCTCCTTGTCAGGCACTTCATCGAGAAGTTCAACAGGGAGATGCAGATGGAGGTCACGAATATCGCTCCTGTCGCGATGGACCTTCTCATGCGCTATAACTACCCCGGAAATATAAGAGAGCTTGAGCATATAATAGAGCACGCGTTCGTCAGATGTTCGGGTAAGACTATCAACCCGGAGCATCTGCCAAGAGAACTTCATAACGATTCACAGGTGGATAAGGCCCTTGCCCAGCCCCAGCCTCTAAAGGCCCTTGAGCGTGAGATGATCCTGCGCGCCCTCACTGAGACAGGCTGGCGCATGGGGGAGGCCACAGCCAGGCTCAATATGAGCAGGACGACGCTTTGGAGGCGTATTAAAGAGCTGGGGATTGAGAAGGGGGAAGGGCGTGCCTGATCTTCGTAAATCTCCTCCCATTATAATAAGGGGAGGCTGGGAGGGGTTAGCAGTAGGCGGTTTTCTTTTGCGCTTATAAAAAATATCTGTCTGATTTCAGCTTTGCACTTCAGTGCTCCTTTTGGGTATGGCTCCTTTCGCTGTCCGGCCTGACGGTAGGGCGGGTCACACCCGCCAAATATTTTTCTTTTGCGCACTGCCGCGCGCTTTCTGGGTATGGTTCGAACGGCCTTTGTAAAAAATATCTGACTGATTTCAGCTTTGCACTTCAGTGCTCCTTTTGAGTATGGCTCCTTTCGCTGTCGGCCGACTCGCAGTAAATATTGATGCCTGCTCGTCGTCTCTCCTTTAGGCTCATTCCACCATACCCGGGTTTGTTTAAAGGCAAAGGCAGATTCAAAGGCAGGAACTGCTTATGTGCAACCTAAACATAGATAACGCTTTAACCTACGGACATGGGTAACAGCTCGTCTGCCCTCAGTCATGCTCGCTACGCCACGGCCCTGAAAGATAACCGCTTGATTGAAACTCTCCCGCTTCTTGTGTTATCCTCGGGCAATGGCGATCTGGCACGGCATAGACATGACCTCCGTTGAGAGGATCAGGGGCATTGCTCTTGAGGAGTTGACCTTGAAGAGGGTATTTACCGAAACGGAGATAGCCGAAGGGTTTTCAGTCAGGGATACCTACAGGCGTCTTGCCATGGTCTTTGCCTCTAAAGAGGCGCTCATGAAGGCACTTGGCACAGGCTGGGCAAAGGGTGTCGGATGGAAAGATATTGAGGTGACGGGCTTTTCAGGTAGATTCTTGTCAGTAAGGGTCAGCGGAATGGCAGGTGAAGTCCTTGGGGATAGGAGTGTGATGCTGGACGCCACATCAACCGGCTCTATCGCAGTCGCCGTTGCCATTATCGATGGATGAAGATCTCAGCCGAGGTCTTTTTCTACCTTCGAGGCCGCCTTGTGGCCTGAGTACGCGCTTGCAAGGATCCCTCCTCCAGTGCCTTCCCAATGGCCTGCGAGATAAAGGCCGTTGAGATATGTTCTAAGCGGCCTTATGCCCGGTGCCTGCTCCCATCCGTATGCCGCGCCGCTCAAGTTGTTTGTGTATCTCTCAAGGGTTGCCGGGGTTGCTGACTCGATATGAACCGGATCACGCGTTATCCCGGGTATTATTGCCTCCACCTTTTTAAGCACCTTTTCTGTAAGCGTCTTCTTGTCCCTTTTCCAGTCCGCTGAAAACGATACTTCGCACATCTCATGTGCTGTGATGGAGTGGATGCCGGCAGGGGCCATAGAAGCGTCCGTGATAGTTGGTATCGTTATCCCTATCGAGCCTCTTTCGCTGAAAGGCGCATCATGTGAGAAATTTGCCTCCATGTCGAAAGACGGATACCATCCGATCGAAGACGCCTTGCCGTGAGGCCCGATGTCGCCCTTGAACGCTGCGTAGAGGATGAAAAACGAAGACGATACGTCTGGGAGCCGTTGCCCCAGAGCCCCTTTAGATGACTCTGTGCCTGATAAGAGCCTGCCGAACGTAGTATGAAAATCAATCGCCGATATGACGGCACGTCCGGTATATCTCCCGTTATTCGAGGTCTCGATGCCGACAGCCCTGTTGCCCTCGGTCAATATCTTAGTCGCTGAGGTATTCATAAGCACTTCAGAGCCTTTTGCCCTGATGCCTTTTACAAGGGCCTCAGCGAGCCTTTGCGAGCCACCTTTGACACGGTAAGCTCCGGAGTCGAAGTAGCTCATTACAAGCGCGGCCATCGCTATAGCCGAGGCCCTGCTTGCAGGTAGATTGTAGAACGGGCACCTGTCAGACAATACAGCCTTCAATCGTTCGTCTTTAATATGAGCGTCGAGCAGGTCTTTGTAGGTAAGACGGCTGGCGCTTATAAGCCTCTCAGGTATCAGCTCGTCAGGTCTGGTGCCTGTTATGAACTCTCCCCACGCCTTTATCTCCGAGTACAACCCTGTGAGCTTGGAAAAAAAAGAGTCTATCCCTCCACGCTCTGACCCAAAGAGCGATTTGAGGTCTTCGATATACCTTTCAATATCCGCGTGGACATCTATCGTCATAGACGGGAAGACGGACCTCCTTATAGGGTCTATCGTTATCGGCACTATCTCATCTTTAACACCGAGCGCCTCCAGGACTCTTGTTATCGGCCCGTTAGCGTCAAGGCCGCTGAAGCAGTCGATGGAAGAATCGAAGGTAACGCCCTTTCTTTTAAACGACTGGAGATAGCCGCCAGGCGTCGAGTTCTTATCGATGAGAAGGGTCTTAAATCCTTTTGACGCGAGCCTGCCTGCCGAGACAAGGCCCCCGATCCCGGCCCCGATCACTATGCAGTCGAAGTCAGCCATGAGTGCCGCCTTTTTTCCCTTCTACCATCGCTATCATGGCAGGCAGTATTGTCAGAGATGTGATGAGGCATATGACGACGCCTATGGTTATCACGGCTCCGAGCGAGGCAATACCAGAAAAGCTCATCGTCATGAGAGAGCCGAAACCTGCGAGAGTCGTAAGCGCGCACATGATGACAGACTTCCACGTCCTGCCAAGATTTGCGCAGATGTCTCCCGTCTGTTCAAGATACCCCTGAAGCACATATACCGAGTAGTCTACGCCGATGCCTAAGATCAACGCTACTGCCGCGATATTCATGTAGTTGAACTGTATCCCGGCGGTTACCATGACGCCGAGGGTGAGGATGAAGTCTGCAAGAAGCACGAACTGTATGAGGAGAGCCCACTTGACGGACCTGAACTGGAGAAAGACTACGGCGGTGATCATCAGGAACGTAAGGCCTGCGGCGATAGAGCTGTCTTTTATTATCGCGCGTTTGAGCGTCTTTAACATGATAGGCGCGCCTGTGAGGTAGGTTCCAGTTCCTGAGGTCTCGACAGCGCTTTGTACAGACCTTATAGTATCATCGTCCCAGCTTCCGTCTCCTGGGGCGAAGATGTATGCGGCGGTCTTTATACGCTCGCTGTTGTAGAAGATACGGGCCCTTTTTTCGCCTGAACTGTCAAGGTCAAGAAGGGTGGCAGGTCTATCTATCAGAAGGGCCTCGGCGATTGTTGTTATATATTTTTTCTGGTATTCATCTGCCTTGAAACCGTTTTCCTTGAGCGCGGCAAGGAATCTCTTTTCAAGGTCGAAAGACGCCTCGCGCACCGCAGGCAGTTTGGCAAGAGCCCTTTGTTGAGCTTCAGGCGCAGGGAGGAATATTGCAAGGGATCTGTGCGATCCTGTTATCTTGGATTCCTCAAGGTCTTTGAGCTTCTCCTCAAGAGTGCCAAAGGCGCTGAAGAGCCTTTCTTTGTCTGTGGCGCCAAGAACGGCTATCAGCGGATTTTTTCCGGTTGAGAAGGTATCGGAGACCTTCTTTTCAAGTGTTGAAACAGGGCTGTTTTTTATGCCGATCGACTGCGGGTCTGAATCGAACCTGAGAGACGGGATAATGACTGCGCTTATTGCGAGAGCGGCCCCTCCGATGATAATGACAAGACCCTTTCTTCTTATGATACTTGATGCCGCCCTGTCGAGGATGAAGGCCTTCGCAGGCCTCTTCGATGCGAGGGGACCTGGAAAGATGGACAGGCACGAACACATAAAAAAGACCATCATCAGAAGGCATGAGACGACGCCTATCCCTGCTATGATCCCGAACTCGTAAAGGCCGCGAAAGTCCGTGAATACGATAGATAAGAACGCGAGGGTGGTCGTTACCGCGCCTGTTGCTACCCCCGGCAGTACCTTTGTGAACGCCTCGCGGATCGAAGCCGCAGTGTCGCCCGTCTCTCTGTAGGCCTCCTCCCACCTGTTGAAGATATGTATGATGTAGTCTATGCCCATGCCGAGGAGCATGACCGCTACGACGCTTGATACCATATTAAGCCCGCCGAAGAGCAGGTAGGCGGCCCCCAGCGTGTAAGAAAGGGCAGATAAAAGTGTAGCGGCAGTGATCAAAAGGACCAGAGGCCTCTTCCTGTAGACGAGCTGAAAAAGGAGTATTATGACGACGGCTGAAGTAAGGAAGTTCGTCACGATCTCTTTTTTAAGAGATGAGTGGGCCTCCATGGCAAACGCATACGGCCCTGTGATGCCGATTTTTACACCGCTTGTCTGCTCAGGAACTACAGCCTTGAAGATGCCGTCTATCTCAGATCTGAACGATTCCAAAAACCTGATGTCTCTTGAAGGGTGCTTGGGCCTGACAAGGAGGAGAAGCATGGAGTTGTCTTTGCTGATGAAGTACCCGGTCTTCGAGGTGAAGCCGCGTCCCGGCATGTGACGGAGCATTATGGAGGCGAGATCCAGCGGGTCTTTTGATATAAGCTCTAACGTGGAAGGCGAGGATATCGGAGAGAGGATCGCCTCTTTGTTCTTCTGGATCTGTCTTTTCAGGCCGTCCGCGCCGAGGAGATCCTTGAGCTCGGCCAGGCCGTCAGCCCCGAGAAAGAGTGGGAACTTCTTGATCATCAGGCCGTTGGCGGATCTCATGGCGTTATATTCGACAGACTCGACGTAGGCAGAACCCTCGAGTCTTCCGGCGAGGTCTTCGACCATATCGAGATTTTCGAGGATATTTCTGTTTTTGGCCTCGACGACGACTACGAGGTTTTCCGCTGAGCCGAAGTCAGAGAGGAACCCCTTGAACTGGACCATCTGAGGGTCGTTTGACGGCAGAACGTCGGTCAAGTCAGTCTTGAACTCAAGCCTGAATATAAGAAGGGCGCAGATGAGACTGCCTATGAGGGCGATAGACGCGAGTACCCTGCTGTTGGCTGTTATGAAAGCTGAGAGTCTTTTGAATGGGTATTCCATCAGTTAGTTAAAAATACTATTGTGCGTGAGTGAAATCAAGGTTTTAAAAGACCCTGGCTCGATGTCTGTTGTGGTTTTTCGTGGGCGCGAGCCATATTACATTGTAATGTACAGAAACATGTTTTTATGATAAAAAATAAGAGGTTGAGATGAAAATATGGACTGAAGAAAAAAAGCATATCCTCGCAAGCCCAGGGGTCTACAACCTAGGCATCCGGAGCGCGGGTTTCATCCCGAAAAGGGTTGCCTACGCCGTTGCAGGGGTTGTAGCTGATCTCAGCTACGCCTTCTATGCAAGCGCTTCAGTCAACCTCAAGGCAAATCTTGCAAGGGTTTTTCCATCCGCAAGCAGGACGGAGCTCGATTCGATCGCCAGAAAGACCTTCAGGAACTATTCGAAGTACATAGTCGACTACGCAAGGTTCAAGACGATGGACAGGGCCGGTCTTTTCAGGGAGCTTGTCCGCATAGACGGGACCGAACGCATAGACTCGGCGCTCTCTACCGGCAAAGGCCTGATACTCCTGACCGCTCATCTGGGCAACTGGGAGCTTGGAGGCATTTTTTTCGGCAGGCAGGATATAAAGATAAATATCCTTACGGCAAGGGACTCTGACGCAGAGATACACGCTATAAAAGACCGCTACAGGCAGTTCCATAATATCAAGACGATAGTCATAGGCGACGGCCCGTTTTCAGGGGTCGAGGCGTTAAACGCGCTTTTGAGGAACGAGGTCGTTGCAATGCTCGTCGACAGGACTGAGACTGCCGGCGTGAGCGTGCCGTTTTTTGGCCATGCAACAAGTTTTCCGTCAGGCCCGCTCCTTCTTGCCGCGGCCTCGGGCGCGCCTATAATGCCGGCCTTCGTAGTGCGCGAAAGCTACGGCTACAGGGCTGTGGCCGAGGAGCTCATATACTACGACAGGGCAAATGGCGCCACCGATCGTGAGGTCGCGGCCTGTGTACTGACCGTATTCGAGAGATACATAAGGCAGTATGCCGATCAGTGGTATAACTTCGTCCCGATTTGAAGTCCTACGCATAAATAAAGAGCTTTCATGGGTCCTGATAATGCATTCAATAAAAACCTGTCGCAAGTCCAACACGCCTTTTTTGTTAATGGCGATACTGATCTCTGTCGCGACGCTTTTTGCCCCGGTCTATGCGCTTGGCATTGAGAAAGGCAGGAGGGGCCAACCGCTCGGACTGTCCGAGGCAGGAGCGGCGCTTAAGAGGCTTTCAGGCTTGCAGGCCGGTATAAGCTCCATGACCGCCCGCACAGTGCAGACGAAGACCTCTCCTCTTCTTGAAGGCGTTGTGCGGACCGATGGAAGGATATGGATAAAACGTCCTGCCTTTCTCAAGTGGGAGATAGACAGGCCTGAAAGGCTCGTTATAGTGGCAGATGCTGAGTCGATGACGGTATATCGGCCCAAGGCAAGGGAAGCGACAAGACGCCTTCTTGCAAACGATATGTCAGCCAGATATACGATGGAATTTTTCTCGTCAGGCATGACGCTTTCAATGGAGGAGTTATCTAAAAGATTCAGCGTTTCGGTATATTCGCAGGCCGCTTCGACTGTAGTCGAGCTTCGCCCGAAATCGAGGCTTGCAGGCAGGTTTCTGAAAAAGGCGGTTATAGCCTACAGCCCTGACGGGATACCTGAGTGGTTCGAGGTTGAAAACGCAAACGGGGCGATAACACGCACCGAGCTCGGCTCAGTCGATGTCAATACAGAGATACCGCAGGCGGCCTTTAAACTGCAGCTTCCGGGCGACGTTGTCGTAAGACAGCTCGGAGAGGAAGAGGTGCGCTGAGTGAGGAGGATTATCTGGGGGACCGTATTTTTTACAGCTCTGGCTGTAGCGGTATTTATGTGGGCCCCGGGGCTTGGGCCTGCGGAATTGAAGGCCATGATAAACGATTCAGGCGCTACAGGCCCTCTCATATTCATAGTCTTATGCGCTCTAAAGCCTATCCTTTTTTTTCTTCCGTCACTCGGCCTGACTGTGATAGCAGGGACTGTCTTCGGCCCTTTTTACGGTACAATATACGTAGCCATTGGCGGTGCAGGCTCGACTGCCGTAGCCTTCTACTTCGCCAGGTTTTTTGGCAGAGGCTCGGTTGAAAAGCTGATAAGCGGTAGAAAGACCCTTGTCGAGATTGATGAGAAGATGGCAACCGATGGTTTTAAGACGGTCTTTATGCTGAGGCTCTTTAATATCCCCTGGGACCTTGTGAGCTACTCGGCCGGGATCTCGGCGATAGGATTTAAGGAGTTTTACCTGAGCAGTCTTATCCTGCTCATACCGTCGAGCTTCATATTCACATACTTCGGAAGTAAGATCGGCGACCCGCTAAGTCCCGGTTTTATCCTAGCGCTCTTCCTTATCGTAGCCATGGGCTCAGTGCCCTTTATAGTCAAGAGGGTCAGGAGATGGCAAAAAACAGGCGAGTAGGGGCCTTGAGGCTCCCTGTCGGAAGGCTCCACATAGAGCTTACGAACAGATGCAATTTTTCGTGCGAGTTCTGCCCTGATTCACGCATGGTCAGGGCCCGAGGTTCTATGGACTTCGCCATGCTTTCCGGGATACTCGACGAGGTGTCTGATAAGAAGATCGCCTCTACCGTTTTTTTCCATGTCATGGGAGAGCCGCTCCTGTACCCGAGGCTTGTCGAAGGGCTCTCGTACGCCAGCAGCAAGGGGCTGGATACCTGTGTTACCACAAACGGTTCTCTGCTTTCAGGGCAGATGCTCTTCGCGCTTGCAGGCGCTGGTGTTTCAAAGGTGATACTCTCGCTCCAGACCCCTGATGCGGCTACCTTCGGACACAGGGGCGCAAGGGGCATAACCTTCGAGGAGTATTCCGGAAAGGTCATAGAGGCCGCGAGAGGGGCTATGAGCGACGGCAGGGTAGACCTTCGCATAAGCTTTTTATCTTCACCTCTCAGAAGGCTGATCTTCCCTGTGATGCCACAGGTGAGTATAGCGGATGACACAAAGAGCTTAAAGAGGCATCTCTCGGACTGGGCAGATAAGATACTAGGTGGAACGAAACATGAGCCGCTGTTAAAGGACTTCCGCTCAAGGCTCAAGTGGGTATCGAGCTTCAAGAACAACTCGATACGCCTTGGGCCGAACGTTTCTTTTGATACCCGCATCATGGGCGACTGGGCCGTTCATTCCATAGACGACGGCATAAAGGCGCGCTTCGGATATTGCCCGGCGATACAGGAGAACTTAGGTATACTCTGGAATGGGGACGTCGTATTTTGCTGCGTCGATTACGAGGGTAAGACCGCGGTAGGCAACCTCAAGGACAAGACGTTAGAAGAGTGCCTCGCCAGGGGGCAGATGCAAAATGCGCTCAAGGGCTTCAACATGCTGAGGATCACCCATCCGCATTGCCAGAGGTGCATAGGGGATAAGAACCTCTTAAACGCGGTAGTCCGCCAAGTTGGTTCTATAATCTACTTCAAGGGGTTGAGAAGGCTTTTTCCGGGGACTGCGGCGTAGGTGCGCGGCGGCGAGCGTTTTAGCGCTTTAAAAACGAGAGGAGGGATCACGATGCAAAAGAGAATCTTTTCAGCATCTGCTATAGAGCGTATATTTAAAAACATATTCCTGTTTGCCGTCTGCTCTTTGCTTTTGGGGTGCGTGTATAATGTTGACTTCAAGACGCCTGATCAGTACAAATATTCAACGGCCCTGCCTCTAAACGTCGGTTTTCACATGAATAAGACTCTTGTGGGACAGATGTATTCCGGCAGGGCCGTCTCCTCAGGCATCGCAAACAGATGGGATGTGCCAGTCGGAAAGGTGACGCATGACTACGCGATATCATACCTGAAGGGCGGCTTTACCGGCTTTACGGACCTTGATGCGCTCGATAAGTCTGATGGTTATGACGCTGTCATAGAGGTCACCGAGATCAATTATTATATGCAGGGACAGGCCGCCCATAGCGATATCACTATTACCGCCCATGACCGTTCAGGGAGAAAGCTCGTTGATAAGAAGTACCACTCGGACGGCCCGTCAGGGTTCGGCAGGGTCTTCGCGGCAGGCGCGTTCGCTCAAAAATCAGCTATACGCCAGAGTACTCATGTTGTCATGGAGAAGATCTTCAAGGACTTCATGGTCGACTTCGCTTCTAATTTCGAGATGGTGATCAAATAGGTCAGGGCTGGAAAGGCATCTATCATTCCATCTGATTTTTGAGCGGCGAGCCCTCTGTAATATAATCTATGGTTTTTTTAAGACTCTGCTCGAAGAATAAGAGACGCTGCGAAAGGTAGAAGACCGATGACGAAGAAAAAACTACTGCTGATCTCACCCATAGCCGCAAAGTCCATAATGGGCAAGGACTTCTACTTCAGGCTCCCGACCCTCGGGCTACTGAAGGTCGCGGCCCTGACGCCTGAGGACTGGGATGTGAAGATCATCGACGAGAAGGTGGAGCCAGTGGACCTCAACGAGTCCGCCGACCTTGTAGGCATCACATCGATGACTCCTGCGGTAAACAGGGGCTACGAGATAGCTGATAACTTCCGGAGAAGGGGTATAACCGTCATCATGGGCGGAATGCACCCCTCGAAGCTTCCGAACGAGGCACTAGGACATGCTGACAGCGTCGTTATAGGCGAGGCCGAGGGGCTCTGGCCCGGCGTCCTCGATGACTTCAAGAACGGGACTCTCAAGCCTGTATACAAGCACAACGGGTATCCGAGCCTTGCCAACATGAACCGGCCTGATTGGGGGCTTTACAGGAACAAGGGGTATCTGCCGGTACACTTCGTCGAGACGACAAGGGGGTGCCCGCATGACTGCGAGTTCTGCTCGGTGACCAATTCGTTCGGCGGCAGGTTCAGGTCGAGGCCCTCAGAAGAGGTCGAAGACGAGATACGCCTCTTAAAGCCTTTCGACGGAAGGTTCCTCCTTAAAAACGTCGTCTTCTTCGTAGATGATAACATCATCAGTAACCGCGCTTACGCGCGTGAGTTTTTAAAGCGCATAGAGCCGTATAACCTCAAGTGGCTCGGTCAGGCCTCGGTTAATATCGCGAATGATGATGAGATGCTCCGGCTTATGCAAAAGAGCGGGTGCATGGGTCTTCTAGTAGGGTTCGAGACGCTTTCGACCAGCAACCTCTCCAGCGTCGGGAAGAACTTCAACCATCCGTCAAAGTACGCCGACGTGGTTAAAAAGATCCACGATTACGGCATAGGCGTCAACGGCGCCTTTGTCTTCGGTCTTGATGATGATGACGAAGGCGTCTTCGACACGACGAGCGAGTTCATAGTCAAGGCAAAGCTCGACGTATGCTACTTCTCTATACTGACCCCGTACCCCGGGACAGTCCTGTATGAGAGGTTTAGGAAGGAAGACCGGATAATCGACTACGACTGGTCGAATTACACTACAAGCACGGTCGTATACAAGCCTAAAAAACTTACGCCTGAAAAGCTGATAGAGGGTTACTATCAGGCGTACAGGAACGTTTTCGGATATACTTCGATATTCAGAAGGCTCTGGGGGACACAGACGCGCAAGAACTTCTTCTGGCCGATGAACTTCGGCTTCAAGCAGTCTGTGAATAGATCTATCGACAGGCTGAAGAAGGCAAATCCAGCATCTTTTAGAGGGGTTTAAGGGAGCCGTGAATAATAAAAGAGGAGACGGCCTGGCGCCGCGCGTACTTGTCCTTGACGGCATGTGGAACAAGACGCTGGCCGCTGTCAGGAGCCTCGGCAGACGCGGTTTTCATGTGACGGTAGGCGAGACTACCCGCTTTTGCGCCTCTTTCTTTTCAAGGTACGCGTCAAGGACCCTCATCTATCCGTCTCCTTCATCGAGGCCGGGTGATTTTATCGGATGGCTTATAGATGAGCTGAAGAGCGGCTCTTATGCGATGGTCCTGCCGACCGAGTTTGCAACTCAGCAGGTAATCGCTTCATGCGTACAAGAGGTAAGAAGGTATACAGGGTTCCCTTTTCCGGAAAAGTCTCTTGCGGATAAGGTTCATGATAAGGGCTGGCTCATGTCCTTTGCCGCTCAAAAGGGGTATCTCATTCCGAAGACGGTCTTTGTGCCTGAGATAGTGGATATAGACGGTATCTCAGAGGGTCTTACCTATCCGGCAGTGATAAAGCCGAGGCATAGCTCCGGTTCGAGGGGCATTGCATACGTCAGGGAAAAGAGCGGTTTCAGGGATGCTTACTTGAAGGTACATAGTAATTATCCTGACCCGCTTGTACAGGAGTATATACCGCCGATGGAAGGAGGCGGGTGCGGTGTCGGCGCGCTCTTCAATATGGATGGGGAGCCGAGGGCCGCGTTCGCGTACCGCAGGCTCAGGGAATATCCTGTGAGCGGCGGGCCGAGTACGCTGCGCGAAAGCATAGACGGCGCCGAGATCAAGGATATAGCAATATCTCTCTTGAAAGACCTCGGTTGGACAGGGCCTGCGATGGTCGAGTTCAGGATAGATCCGAGGGACTCAAAACCCAGGCTCCTTGAGATAAACCCGAGGCTATGGGGCTCATTAAACCTTGCGGTCGAATCAGGCGTTGATTTTCCGTATCTACTTCATCAGCTGTCAACTGAGGGCGACTGCGACCAGGTCTTTAAGTACAGGCTCGGGGTCAAGTGCCGCTGGCTGATACCCGGGGATATAATGCATCTTCTTACGAACCCGTCCCGGATCGCAGCGCTAAGGAAGTTTTTCGAACCTGCCGACGCGGATGATGTACTTTCGATAAGAGACCCGATGCCGCTTTTGGGAAGGCTTACGTCTTTCCTGCCTCTTATATTCGACGCTGATATGAGAAGGCTTCTTTCCAGACGGTGATTTTTTTTCAAAGAATAAATTTGAGGTGAAAGATGAACAAGTCCCGCTATCTTATTTTACTGATGCTGCTGGCCATATCTGTTTTCATCCCGTCATTAGCGCAAGCAGATTTCAAGAAGACCAAGGTGGCTGTCCTTGACTTCCAGCTCCAGGGAGAGGGGTTCGAGACCCAGGACATGGGAAAGATAGTGGCCGAGTGGATCATCACCGGTCTTGTCCAGGCCGGGAGGTTCGACGTTGTCGAAAGAAGCCTTCTTGAGAAGATACTCAAAGAGCAGGAACTGCCGATGTACGGCATAGTCGATTCCAAGAACGCCGCAAAGACCGGGATGATAGTCGGCGCCAAGGTCGTCATAACCGGCTCGGTCATGAAGCTCAGGCAGTTTACCGAGGTATCGGCAAGGCTCATTAACGTGGAGGATGGCTCGATCATAGCGGCGGAGAAGGTCAAGAGCGACTCGACAAGCAAGCTCGAAGACCTTGTCTCGCAGATGGTCGACAAGATTGTCTTGGATTTCCCTCTTGAGGGCTACATCGTACAGAGGGATGACAACTCCGTCCTTATCGATATAGGCAGGCTCGGCGGGGCCAAGGTCGGCAAAAAGTTCGTGGTCTATAAAGAAGGCAAGGTCATAAAGCACCCGAAGACAGGCGAGGTCCTAGATATCGAGCGGGTCGAGATAGGCGAAGTAGAGATCACGAGCGTCAAGGACAAGACATCGAGCGCGAACATAGTGAGCGAGCTTATCCCTGACGGCATATCTTATGGCAGTATGGTCAGGTCTTCAGCCGAGATCTCGGCTGAGCGTCACACCAAGCCGACAGGCTCTTCGCAGGAGGCCAGGCTGGAGTCGGTCGGTGATTTTTTCATAGGTCAGGAGTATTATATCTTAACGACGCTCCATACCGCCAGGAACCTGATAACATGGGTCAACAGGACCGATCTCATTCCTATGAGGACAGGCGAGAAGGTGATACTTACCGCCCTTGAGAGGAACTATGCCAAGATCAAGTGGAACAACTACGAGTACACCTTCGTATACCACGCGGCAAAGGGCCCTGACGCGCTGATGCTCTCGAAGTTTCTCTCAAAGGAGAACACCGCCGGAAGGATGACGACGCTCCCTGAGGCTGTAAAATCGTCCATATCGCAGGGCGAGGTCAAGATCGGGATGTCCAAGTGGGAGGTCCTCTACTCCAGGGGCGTTCCTGTGATCGCAGGCGACAGGAAGACCTATAACATGTCGCTCGACGACGTTTTGAATATGGACAAGTGGATATATTCGGAAGGCAGGATGGACAGCTATTATGTCGACTTCGCTGACGGCAAGGTCATCAGGGCGGAAGACTAGAGATGCGTAACGCCCTGAGCGTAGACCTTGAGGACTGGTATCACGTCTGCGGACAGAGCCGCTACTCTGATCCTGATGGCTGGGGCGAGTACGAGAGCCGGGTAACCAGAAATACGGAAAAGATTTTAGAGATGTTGTGCCTCGGCCAGGGGCCGCACAGGGCGACTTTTTTCGTGCTAGGTTATATCGCGGAGAAAAACCCGGCGCTTATCCGAAGGATCGCAGGACAGGGCCATGAGCTGGCTGTGCATGGATACTACCACAGGCGGGTCTTTGAGATGACCCCTGTTGAGTTTGAAAACGATCTCAGGGCGTCTATAGGTGTCGTCGAGGACATAACCGGCGAAAAGGTGCTTGGTTTCAGGGCCCCTGAGTGGTCGATAAGAGGTGAGGCGAAGTGGGCCTTCCCCATTATAGCAAAGGCAGGCCTCAAGTACGATTCGAGCACCGTGCCTCTGACTATGATGGGCGAGAGGGTTTACGCCAGGCTCCCGTACTCGATGGAGACGCCTTACGGGCCGCTTGTGGAGTTTCCGCTGACCACCTTCAGGTGCCTCTGGGAGAACCTTCCTTTTACAGGGGGCTTGCCTTTGAGGATTGCCCCTTATTGGTACGTATGCGAGCAGATCAGAAGGCTCAACGCAAGAGGCGTCCCGGCGATCTCCTACATACACCCGTGGGAGTTCGATGAGAGCCACCCTGAGATAGACCTGCCGTTTTCGAGGCGGTTCATGCATTACTTCAATATCAGATCTACGAGGCGAAAGATGGAGGGCCTTCTTAGGAACTTCCGATTCGCCCCTGTTAAGGATGTGCTTGGTCTATGAGCTTAAAAAAACTGCAGGAGGGACGTTGATGGACAGGAAGGCATTGGCAGTCAGGCGTGTTGCGGCAGTTTTTTTTATGATCTTCTTCTTCGCGTTTTCAGGTCTCGCCTTAGCTGAGGTTGCCGGAGACTTTAGTCAAAGGCTTACAGCGGCGCGTGAGAAGGTCGACAGGGTCGCAGAATACAAACTGAAGGGCGACCCTTCGTGGGAAAAGGACCTCAAAGCGGTATACGGCGAGCTACTCGGACTTATAAAGGAGAACAGGCAGTCGGCAGAGGCGTATTACCTTACAGCCAGATGCTACTATTACAACGGAAGCCCGCGTAAGGCCATCAAGGCCGCGAAGAACGCGATCAAGATAGACCCTTCATACGTCGATGGACTCGTATTTATCGGAGACATGCACGCAGAGATAATAAAAAATATCATCAAGAATGATTTTTCGACCAATCTCGAAGGGTCGATCCATTCAGACAGCAGGGACGCGACAAAGGTCTATGAGATGGCCCTGAAGGTCGTGGGGCTCTCGAAAGAGGCCGAGGCGAACATCTATCTAAAGCTCGGAGACCTTAATATCCTCCATGAGTCGCCTCAGAGAAAGAATGCCGCAAGGGCGTTCTGGCAAAAAGCCGCAGAGACTCTGCCTGAGGGCGTAGCTGCGAAGTCAGCAGTTGAGAGGCTGAATAAGAAATAGTTACGAGATTGCCCTCCAGGGCTGTCGGCAAGGGGAGGCTAAGGGAAAAAGGAACAGGCCGGGTGAAGGCCTGTCAGACAGAGACAGGCTGATTATCATAGAAAGAAAAGCAAGGTTTGAGTAGTTTCGCCGTCGCTTCATGCGTCATGGTTTTCTCAGGATCTATTGAGTCCACGATAAAACGCACAGGAGGCCGTATGCGCACTATCATCTCACTGACCTTAATGCTCTCTATGATCTTCTGCGGTCTGTCAGCGTCCCTTGCTCAAGACCAGCCCTGCGCTGACGCGAGTGAAGCAGGCACAAGGCTTAGGGCTGTTACAGCCCTGATCGACAGTATCCCTGATATGAGGGCAAAGGACGACCCTGCGCTTAAGATCACGCTCAAGGAGATGTATGTAGAGCTTGTAAAGCTCAATCTGGAGAAGCCGACCTCCGCGGATGTCTATTTTCAGATGGCGCGTTACTATCGCTTCAAGTCTCAAAACTGGTCTGCGATGAAGCACCTTGATAAAGCGCTTTTTTTCAACCCTCTCCATACAGGTTCTCTTGTTTTGAGGGGTGATATCTACTCCGAGAGGTTCAAGGATAATTTTCAAACCGGCTTTGAAGACTCTTATAAAAGGGCGAAGATCAATTACGAGGCCGCGCTTAAGGTCGAAGGACTCGCAAAAGAGGTCGAGGCTGATATATACCTGAAGCTCGGCGATCTCAACGACATCTACGAATTGCCTGCTAAAAAAGCCGAGGCACGCGAGTACTGGAACAAGGCCGCACTCTTGGCCCCGGGCAGCGCGCCGTCAAAGGCCGCAATCGTAAGGCTTGGAAAATCGGGCAAGACGACAGACTCGGATGGCGGGGCCTGAGATTGTTTTTATCGGCCCGTAGGTAGCCGCATCGCACCAAGAGCGCCATGCTCATATAATATCTATGCGAATTGATAGACTCTACATACGCTCTTTTCTTGCAAGCGCCATTTTTACCTGCACCTGCCTGGCGCTGCTCTTCGCCTTTGTCTATTCGACAGGGTTTTTAGGGCTTGCCATTATTTGCGCGACGGTACTTATACTCTTTGCCTGCCTGTACGGGTGGTTAAGATTTTTTGGCTTCGCAAGGCGGCAGACTGAGGCCGGGAGCAAGAGTTCAGGAGATGCCGCTTCTCCGCTGGCAGGTGAAGAAAACGTCAAAAGGCTCAAGGTCTGATCTATGGCAAGGAGAGTCGTTATAACAGGTGTCGGCATAGTGACCGCCCACGGCACAGGATACGAGGCGAACCTTGAGGGTATGCGTTCAGGCAAGGACTCGATCAGCTTGATAAAGGCTTTTGACGTCTCGGTCTACAGAGGTAAGACAGGCGGCGAGGCTAAAGGCTTTTCGTTCGATATGCCTCTAAAGACACTTCGTCGTGATCGTCTTGACAGGAGCTCACAGCTCCTTTTGACCGTAGTTGAAGAGGCAAGGAGGCAGGCCGGCATCACTCTTGACGGCACCTTGGCCCAGGTCTTTCTCGGCACTACGCTCGGAGGCATGATCTCAGGAACGCGGTATCACGCCGATTACATCAGGAAGGGCGGCGGTCTCGCACGGCCGTCTCTTCTTACGGATTATCTGGCCCACTTTCAGGGAGAGCACCTTATGGAGGAATACGGAATAAACGGTTCTGCCATGACGTTGAGCGATGCGTGCGCATCAGGTGCAAACGCCATAGGCTACGCCTTCCACTCCATCCGGGACGGGCTTACAGACGTCGCTATCGCGGGCGGCTACGACCCGATGTGCGAATTTACTTTTGCCGGGTTCAATTCTCTGCAGGCAGTGACACCGACGCTCTGCAGGCCGTTTGACTCGAGACGCGACGGGCTCGTCCTCGGAGAGGGCGCGGCGGTCCTGATCATGGAAGAGCTTGGCTCTGCCATAAGACGCGGCGCGAATATCCTCGGCGAGGTCGTGGGGTTTGGCGCCTCATCTGATGCCTATCACTCGACAAGGCCTGACCCTGATGCGAGAGGGGCTATATCTGCTATAAGGGCGGCCCTCGATGACGCCTGTATATCGGCCTCTGACATCGACTATATAAACGCGCACGGAACGGCGACGCCTTATAACGATCTTATGGAGGCAAAGGCTATAAACTCAGTCTTCGGAAAAAGGGCTGTGCCGGTAAGCTCGGTAAAACCGATGATAGGGCACCTGCTCGGCGCGGCAGGCGCTGTAGAGGCTGTAGTATCTTTAATGGCGATAAATGAGGGTTTTATCCCCCAAAATTTAAATTGCGAATCAGTAGACCCGGCGTGCCGGATAAACGTTGTGCGTGAGCCTGCGCCTAGGGCTTCTATAAAAAGGGTCCTTTCAAACTCATTCGGCTTTGGCGGCGCAAACGCCAGTCTCGTGCTGCAGGGGTTTTAAACGGCATGCGTCTGGTCATCACCGGCATAGGGGTTTTGAGCTCGGCAGGGATAGGCAAGGAGGCCTTCAGGTCTTCTCTGTTCTCAGACGCATGCGCTCCGCCATCAAGGGTTGGTCGCTTTACCAGGGAGATCTCAGGCTTCGAGGTCAAGGGTCTGGATTTTGAGAGCCGCTTTGAAGACCGCAGGTTCAGAAGGGCTTCTTTAACGACTAAGTTCGCCCTTGTCTCGGCAAAAGAGGCGTTGGCAGGCGCAGGGCTCGGAGGCTCGCCAGGTTGCCTTGACGGTCTGTCCGCAGGTGTAGCCTCAGGTGTGACGCACGGCTCACTTGCGTACAGCTGTGATTTTCACAGGGCCATCGTGACCGAAGGCGGATCGTCCGCAAGCCCCGCACTTTTTTCAGACTCGGTCTTGAACGCCTCTACAGGCTCGATCAGTCTCGCCTTTTCCGCAAGAGGACCGGCGCATACGCTCATCGGAGGTTCTACAGTCGGCCTGCAGGCGATAGGCCTTGGGGCAGGTCTTGTCAGGTCAGGGGCTGTCAGGGTATGTATTATATCATGCGCCGAGGTGATGGAAGAGATAAGCTCACAGGCGTACGCGCGGTTTTACGGTTTAAAGAAGAGCCAGGGCCAAGAGGCCGGCTTTGTCGCAGGCGAAGGCGCAGGGGCGCTCGTAATTGAAAGCCTCGAAGATGCCATTGCCAGAGGGGCGCGCCCTATCGCTGAGATTGCAGGGTGGGGTTTCAGGACTGCAGGCCCGGCAGGTGACGGTCTGGCAGGTGCGGTGGCAACGGCCCTTAAGATGTCAGGCGTTGACAGGAATGAAGTGAGACACATTATATCAGGTGCGAGCGGCGGCCCTTCAGATATTGAGGAGGCACAAGGGTTAGGCAGAGTTATCGCTCACGCGGCGAAGGTCGCCTCGCTCAAAGGATATATCGGCGAAGGGTTCGGCGCGGCATCAATCATGAGTTCCATAGTAGGAGCGCTCTCGTTAGCAATGGGTGAGTTCCCAAAAGATTCTGGCTATGTCATAGGCAGGCCCTGTTGGTCCTGGGCAGGCGACGAGGCTTCCGGCTCGCCTGAAAACTGCCTTATTACCGCCTGCGGGCCTACGAAAGAGGCCGGGGCATTGATCCTAAGGAAGGTCTAGGATGGAAGGGGCCGTGAAGGTTATCTCAGGCAGGTTGAACCCGTTGAAGCTCTTTCTTGTGCCCAGAGAGCTTACCGCGATGCTCATCGCCTTTTCAAAGGAAGAGGGGATCATCGGTGTTATGAAGGGGATGAAGGCCTTTACCCATAGCGCGCTCATGTCACGGCTCTCAACAGACCTCGGATATAAGCTCGATCTTCCTGTTAAGTCCCGCATGATCTCTACCCTTTGTGAATTTCTCTTTGAGTGCGGGTATCTCTCTCGCGCTGGTGTTGGCTCTTATTCTTATTCCGGTGGCCAGTCTTCCTGCGCGTTGACAGAGGCCGAGTTGACGCTAGGGTCTGATGAGAAGCCTGTTTTAGAGCGCCACTTCAACGGTCAGATGCTATTTTTCACTACCTGCCTTTCGGAGGCAGGCAGATTTTTAAGGGGAAAAGACTCTCCGTTCACGTTTACAAAGCGGTGGGAGTCGTTGTGGGACGGGTTCCTCGGTAACTATGAGTTCCAAACGCTTCGCACTATACTCTTGAGGCTCATGGACCTGAAAAATTGCAGAGACTACAAGGTGCTTGACCTCTGTTACGGCCTTGGGCACGGGGTCGCAGGCATCCTTGAACATGCGCCTGAAGTTTCGGTAACGGCGCTTGATTTCAGCGGAGCGTATAAAAAAGCTGTTGTCGATCGCGCAAGAAAAGCCGCCCCTTCAAGCAGTCTTGAACTCCTTGACGGCACATGGAAAGGGTTCGGAGACCCGTTGCCGCTTCCTGACTCATCTGTCGACGCGGTACACTTCACGTGCGCGGACCCGTATATCCCTGAGGCGCTGCGCGAAGGAGTATACAGGGATATCTACAGGGTCCTTAAAAAAGGCGGCACTCTCGGGGTCCTTGCGTGGTCTTATCCTGACAAAATGATGACGGTAGTCACGAACCGATGGGTCAGAAGGCAGATACTCGCCCATGACTTCATCGAATCAGTATGCGCGGGCTGGCATGGTTTTTATGGTATTGGCGAGACGGCCGAGATGTTCGAGCGTATAGGGTTTGCTCATAAACAAGGCCTCGTTCCGCTTGATTCGAACCTCGCTAGCGCGCTCTGGGTCATGGTGAAAGAGTGACGAGAAGGGTAGTTATCACAGGGATCGGGCTTGTTACTCCGCTTGATCAGGGGAAGGGAAAGGAAGCGTTCTGGGCAGGCGCGATCCAAGGGGTGAATGCCGTGAGGCCTATTTCTCTTTTTGACGCTTCTGATTACTCTACGGATGTTGCGGCTGAGATAACCTCTTTTGGCAGGCTGCGGCTAGGCAGATGGCAGAGATTCCTTGATATGGCGTTTGACAGCGTTATCATTGACTCGGCCATCGGCTGTAGCTCTACAGGCATGGATTGCGGCATAATCCTAGGGACTGTTCTGGGCGATATATTAGGAGCCGAAGACCCTTGGAGAAGCGGCGAGGCAACGCCTTTGTCTGCTACTGGGCTCTCGTCAGGGGCCGAGAGCCTTGCGAAGAGATACTCTCTAAGAGGCCCGGTGACGACCATCTCGACAGCGTGCGCCTCCGGTACCGACAGCATCGGCATGGCTTTCAGGTTGATACAGACCGGTGCGGCCGACCTCATCTGCGCCGGCGGCGGAGATACTCTCAGTGAGTTTGCCTTCAGCGGTTTTAACAGCTTAAACGCAATGACCAGAGACGTTGTCAGGCCCTTTGACAAGGACCGGACCGGGCTGGCGCTTGGCGAGGGGGCCGCATTCCTTATGCTCGAAGAAGAGGTACACGCCAGACGGCGCGGCGCGCGTATCTATTGCTCTATAGCCGGATACGCCTCCTCCGCGGACGCAAACCACCTTACAGGACCTGACAGGGAGGGGCGCGGCCTTGCAAGGGCTATCACTGCAGCACTTTCAGAGGCAGGCATAGAAATGGTCGATTATATAAACGCGCACGGTACTGCTACCCCGTACAATGATCTGATGGAGACAAAGGCGTATAAGAGCGTATTCGGTCCTTCGGCCTATAAGATCCCGATCAGTTCTATCAAGTCTATGATCGGCCATAGCTTCGGGGCGGCAGGGGCTATAGAGGCAGTGACCTCTGTAATGGCCATCGAGCGCGGTATGTTGCCTCCGACTATAAACCTTGTCACAAAAGACCCTGAATGCGACCTTGACTATTGCCCTGATACCGCGAGGGAGAAGCTCATCACGTCGGCTCTCTCGGTCTCAGCAGGGTTCGGCGGACAAAATTCAGCGATTATATTCCGCTGTCTGTGATTATGGAAAAAAGAGTTAAAATATCACGCCTTTTTTTTCAGAATGAGCGCGGCCCGGAAGGCTCTCAGGTCGCCCTCACAAGGACTATACTTGCCGAAGAGAGGCTCCTGCTCGGCTCCATCGGTTCATCTCTTGCCGGAGCCGGGCTTACGCGGGCTGATATCGAAAGCGCCGGGATCATCGTCGGCATCGATTCTGTCATAGATAAGATCAAAGAGTCTTATTTCAAGGGCGTGGCCGAAGAGGGCTCGCTTGGCGCGAGCCCTCTTTTTTTCCCGTATACCTCGCCTAACGTCCTTGCGGCGAGGGCAACGATCCACTTCGGGATAAAAGGGCCTGACATCACGATAGCGTCAGGTCCGCTCTCTTTTCTAAAGGCCGTGTCATACGCTTACTGTCTTGTCTCATCAGGCACAGTAGGCCTTGCGGTTGCGGCAGGCGTCACTGAAGGGATATCAGTCGCCATGCTCATCGGCCTTGACAAATCGGACCTCTCGATCACCTCTGTCGTGGAATCGAGGGTTGATCCTGATCTAAGGCCGGACGTATCTCTCTCGATGAGGGATACGTTTTCTATCTTTCAAGAGGCTTTAAGCGTTGCGGCCGATCTGCCGGTCGAGGCGTCTGATCTATCAGGCAATACCATACGGATAGGGTTGACCTTTGATAATGGAGTGGCGTTAAAGGAGGAGGCTTTTGTATAGTTTTAAAGGAACTACGGCCTTTGAAAGTACCGATTCTTTGCTCCGTTATCAGGCAGGGCTTCTTAGAGAATGCATCGATCATATCTCCGACAGGTCGCCTTTTTATAAGAGACTTTTATCCGGCCTCAGCTCGTCTGACGTATCATCCATCGAGGATATCAGGAAGCTTCCCATCACTACGAAGGAAGACCTCCAGAGGGACAACTGGGCGTTCCTGTGCGTCCCGAGGGAAGGGATCTCCGAGGTTGTAGCCACTACCGGGACTACCGGAAGGCCGGTCTTTTTCGCTCTGACCGAGAGAGACCTTGTGAGGCTTGCCGAGAACGAGAAGAGGGCGTTTGAAGGGATGTCCGTCGGCCGCGCAGATATCGTACAGGTCGCTGTGACGCTCGATAATCTCTTTATCGCCGGTCTTGCCTACTATTCAGGGCTCAAAGCGCTCGGAGCGGGTATAATTAGGTCAGGCCCTCAAAACCCGAAAAGACAGCTTGAACTTCTTGCCTCGCTCGAAGCAGGAGTGATAATAGCCGTGCCATCTTTCATGCTGCACATCGGCAAGGAGGCTGAAAAAGCCGGGATATCTCTCTCAGGTCTAAATGTCAAAAAGGCCCTTTTAATCGGTGAGACTATCCGCTCAACGGATCTTTCATCAAACAGCCTTGGTACCTCGGTAGAAAAGATGTGGGGGGTGGAGACTTTTTCAACATACGGGATAACCGAGGCCTCTACCGCTTTCTACGAGTGCGCCAGTCACAAGGGGCTTCATGCGCACCCTGACTTCGTGTACGCCGAGATACTCGATGACGACGGGAACCCTCTGCCGGCAGGACAACCCGGTGAGCTTACAGTGACAACCTTTCAGGTAGAGGGGATGCCTCTTTTGAGATACAGGACCGGCGACGTGACCTTTATGCTCGAAGGGAAGTGCGAGTGCGGGTCGAATGCGCAGAGGCTGGGGCCTGTCGTAGGCAGAAAGTCTCACAGGCTCAAGGTCAAGGGCACGACCGTATACCCCGGCGCCATAGAGAACGGACTGCACGCCGTAGATGGCGTTGTCAACTTCCAGATATGCGCCAGCAGCGACACGGAAGGGTCAGACATGATACTCGTCAGGGTCGGCTCTGAGGATGTAAGCCAGGGCTTTATTGAGAGAGTCCGTTCTTCGATAAGGTCGTACGCCAGAGTGACTCCTCTGGTCGAGGTCCTTGCCCCTTCTGCTGTCGAGGCGCTTCTTTTTGAAGGTGGCAGGCGCAAGAAGATGACCTTTGTGGATACGAGGGTCTCCAAAGGCTAATGCCTTTACACAACCGCTCGTATGTGATATAAAACAAGGGTTTTGCCATCTCCGGATGTGCAGGGGCGGTCATAGGATATAGCCGGATATTGCCGCTTTAGAGGGCCATAAATCTTTGCGGAGGGTCGTTCGCATGTCTTTGAACTATGAGGTTATTCACGGGCTTGATTTTACGGATGAGCAGATCCAGGAATCTCTCTTGAGAGGCGGTCTGCTTTCCATCGAGCTCGAGTTCAGCAGGCGCTGTAATCTGAGGTGCGTTTACTGCTATTCAGAGGCAGGTGACGGTCTCAAGGAAGAACTTTCTCCTGAGGAGATAAAAGGCATCATCGACCAGGCGGCTGACCTCGGCGCGAGAAAGATCATACTTCTTGGCGGCGGCGAGCCGCTTCTCTATGAAGGCATCAGGGACGTGATCGCATACATCGACGCCAAGGGCCTTGAGCAGACGATCTTCACCAACGGGCTACTTATGACAGCGGAACTTGCCAAGTACCTATTCGATCATAACGCTTCTGTCGTCATAAAGCACAACAGCTTCATCAAGAGGGTCCAGGACAGCCTTGCGGGCGTCGAGGGCGCCTACGAAAAGATTCAAAAGGCGATAGTACACCTCTTTAACGCAGGCTACCCCAAGGGCAACAGGCAGATGGGGATACAGACCGTAATACTCAGGCAGAACCTCGCGGAGATACCGTCGATGTGGACCTGGGCAAGGAAGCTCGGGGTTATCCCCTACTTCGAGATACTTACGATGCAGGGGAGGGCGAAGCACCATCCTGAGATAATCGTCTCCACCGAAGAGATCCAGAAGGTATTCGACGAGCTTCGGAGAATCGACCTGGAGGAATTCGGAAACAAGTGGTCAGCGCACCCGACGATAGCATCGTTTACCTGCAAGCGCCATCTCTACTCATGCCTTATAAATTCGCAGGGCTATATCCAGCCATGCACAGGCATCGACCTCTTTGTCGGCAACGTCAGGAAGGAGAGGCTCTCCGATATCCTGAGGGGAAGCCACGTTATACAGGACCTGAGGAGGATCAGGACCAAGATAGAAGGGCCGTGCAAGACCTGCGATTACAGCGCTGACTGCTACGGCTGCAGGGGCAACGCTTTTCAGATGACAGGCAACTACCTTGCTTCAGACCCTGAGTGCTGGGTCTCAGGCAAGGAAGGCGGCGGCAACCCTGTTGATCAGAGATCGGACTCGAAATGCAAGTCCTCCTGATATCAGTCAATCGAGAGACCGAGCCGTATCCTGTCGAGCCTATAGGTGTTGCCTATGTGGCGGCCGCGCTTAAAAAGGCTGGCCATGAGGTAGCGCTCCTTGATCTGTGCTTTGAGGGAGATGCGGCAGCGGCGATAAAGAGGCTTCCTTCAGAGTTTATCCCCGGTGTCATAGGCATCTCCATAAGGAACATAGACAATCTTACCTATCCTAAAAGCGTCTTTTACCTCCCTGCCATACGCGAGGTCGTCCGTAACGTCAGGTCCGTTTGCAACGGCCCGATCATAGCAGGCGGCTCCGGATTTTCGCTCTTCCCTCATGAGACTATCGAATATCTCGGCGTTGATTACGGCCTTATAGGCGAGGGCGAGGCCTCTATGGTCGAGTTCGTCAGGCGCGTCGAGCTTGGCTCTGAATTTGACGGCGTCCCTGGGCTTATCGGCAGTGGTTTAAATAGATTTTGTCCGCCGGACCTCATAACTGATTTTACGGTCTCATCTCCGGCCAGAGAGCTTCTTGACTACCCCGGATACGCTTCGGCCGGAGGGATGGCCAATGTCCAGACGAAGAGGGGATGCCCGTTCGAATGCGTCTATTGCACCTATCCGTTCCTCGAAGGCAGGAAGCTGAGGCTCAGGGAGCCGCGCTCTGTAGTAGACGAGATTGAGACGCTCTACAGGGACCGCGCCAGAGACTACTTCTTTTTTGTCGATGATATATTCAATATGCCGGAAGGACACGCAATCGGCATCTGCGAGGAGATAATAAAAAGGCGCCTTGATATCAGATGGGCCTGTTTTTGCACCCCGAAGGGGATAACCACAGGTCTTTTAAAGGCGATGAAAGCGGCAGGGTGCGCCGCTATCGAGTTCGGCACAGACGGCGGCACTGATGCGACGCTCAAAGCCCTTGGAAAGGGTTTTACAGTGACTGAGATCGAAAAGGCGCAGCAGTTGTGCGTGGAAGCCGGTATCGAGGCCGCGCATTATCTGATACTCGGTGGTCCCGGAGAGACGAAAAAGACCCTTCACGAGACCTTTGCCCTTATGGAGAGGATACGGCCGAGGGCTGTCATAGCCATGCTGGGGGTGAGGATATACCCAGGGACATCGCTTAAAGACCTTGCCTTGAAGGAAGGGCTCATTGAAAAAGGCGCGTCTCTTCTTGAGCCGGTCTTTTATATCTCAGAAGGCGTGAAGGGCTCTTTGCTGGATGACGTCGGCGGCTACGCGGCGGGAAGGCCCAACTGGGTCGTTCCTGGTCTCGGTATCCGTTCAGGCGCAAAGATCGCAAGGACGCTTGCTCAGATGGGGAAAAAAGGCGTCATGTGGGATATGCTCGGTTCATAAGGCCGCCTCGGATTTTATTCTTTATTAAGAACTCCCGCTATAATAAAATATAACAAGCCGCAGGTTTTAGTCTTGGTCGTGGGCAAGCAGAAGTATCTTCTAATGGGTTTTGTCTCCACGGACCCTGCCTTCAGGCGAACGGAGTCTTATGAGCCATGATAACCGTGTTGTTATAGTCACCGGAGCTTCGCGCGGCATAGGGGAAGCTATCGCCATCTCATTCGCTTCATGCGGCGACAGGGTCGTAGTCAATTACCTGAAGAGCGATGAACTTGCCGAGGCCGTAGTTGAGAAGGTGAAGGCCGCAGGAGGCGACGGTTTTGCTTTTAAAGCGGACATATCAATATTTGACGAGGCTATGGCCTTGTGCAAGGCCGCTGTAGATAGGTACGGCCGCATAGACGTGCTTGTGAATAACGCAGGGGCTTCATCGTCAGGTTTTCTTATGCTCACAGGGCCTTCGGATTGGCGATCAGCGATAGATACGAACCTGACAGGGGTATTTAATACCTGCAAGGCGGCGCTCCCGTATATGTTCGATGCCAGGAGCGGCGTGGTAATTAACGTCGCGTCCCTCTCCGGCATCACAGGGCTTGCAGGAGAGGTCCCGTATTCAGCGGCTAAGGGCGGCGTCATAGCGTTTACTGCGGCGTTTGCCAAGGAAGTCGCCAGGTTCAATATCAGGGTCAATTGCGTTGCCCCAGGTTTCATCGAATCCGAGATGACTGACAAGATGAGCGACGCTGAAAAGAAACGGCACTCCGGGACTGTGCCGTTAGGCAGGTTCGGAAGGCCTTCCGAGGTCTCAGGCGTAGTCAGGTTCCTTGCCTCTAAGGAGGCCTCTTACATAACCGGCGAGACACTTGTTGTCAGCGGCGGTCTGCCGTGATCACCTGAAGGGCCGCTTATGAACCCGATATCTGTTCAGGTTGCCTGAAAAGCTCAGGATTCGCGGCGTGCTTCTGTCCAGGCCGCATGGTGAGCTTTGGTACCGATCGAGCGGTGCGCTAATCAACTGACGAAGAGGAGACTTGTTTTGGAAGAGATAAAGACCAGGCTCAAAGAGATGCTTGTAAGAAGGCTTAAACTCAACATGGCCCCAACGGAGATCATGGATGACACGCCTTTGTTCGAGGGCGGGCTCTCCCTTGATTCCATAGACGCGCTTGAGATAGTCGTAGGCCTTCAGAAGGAATTCGGCGCTGTGATAACTGATAAGGCGCAGGCTGAAAAGATACTTGTCTCAGTCGATACCATGTCTCGGTTTCTGTCCCCAAAGGCATAGATGGGCTACGACCCCCGCGACCCGATAGACGCGATGAATAGCCTTCCTCACGCCTATCCCTTCATCCTTCTAGACAGGGTGGCGGAGCTTAGCGCGTCAAGGGGCGTTGCTGTTAAAAACGTGAGCGGCAACTCTTTTTTTTCTTACGGTCGAATGGAAGAGTCTTTGTTCCTGCCGGATATGCTTCTGATAGAGGCTATGGCAGAGCTCTCAGGTCTTGTGATGAACTTCGGTCTGACAGACCGGAGGGCGGCACTCCTCGCGGCAATAAGTACGATGCGTTTTGAAAGGCGCGTTACCGCCGGTGAATCCATTACCGTAACCTCTGTTTTGGAAGGCTCGTTCGGTCGTGTTGCGAGCTTTATTGTTGAGGCCTCAGTCGGCTCAGTCCGGATAGCGGCAGGCAGGCTGACGCTTGCCTGCGCGGAGGCAGAGGTCCCTTCAGGCCAAGTCGTCTCAGGCATACAAATCAGATGATCGGATCCTTCCCACAGATGAAGTTCCTCGTAGTGATACCGGCTTACAACGAAGAAGAGAAGATACAGGCCGTTGTCAACGGGGTCCACGGCGCAGCCGGCAGGCAAAACTGCCTCGTAGTTGACGACGGTTCTACCGATTCGACCTTGCAAATCCTCATAGGCCTGGGTACCGCCTTTATAACCCGTAGGCATGCGGGCAAAGGCGCGGCATTGAAGGCCGGTTTCGAGTACGCGATCTCGAACGGCTTTGACTGGGTCATAACAATGGACGGTGACGGCCAGCATGACACCGGTGAGATAAAGGCCTTCCTTGGGGCCATAGCCGGAGGCGATACTGATATGGTTGTCGGAACAAGGATGCTCGATACAGCCTCGATGCCTTTTGTAAGGCTTGCCACCAACAGGTTCATGTCGTCTCTTATCTCATCCATAGCGGGCCGCGCCATACCTGATACCCAGTGCGGTTTCAGGGCTGTCAGCTCCGAGGTTTTGAAAAAAGTAGTCTTACGAACGTCGCACTACGACACCGAATCAGAGCTTCTGATAAAGGCCGCCCGCCTGGGGTTCAGGATAACATCTATTCCTATAACGACCATATACAACGGCTCGAAGAGCAAGATAAACAAGTTTAACGATACGCTCCGTTTCATAAGGCTCCTTATGAGGATATCGCTAGAGGGCAAAAAGAGATGAGCAGGACCTTTACGACCCCTGTCACTGTAGCCTGCAATATCTGCGGCTCATCAAAAAGCACGCCTGTGACGGTTCAAAACACCTGCACTCTCGTCAGGTGCGTTGATTGCGGCTTTGTCTACGTCAACCCGAGGCCGGCTGATTCCGCCTACAAAGACCTTTATGTCGATTATCTGCCTGACAGGATGGATGACCCGTTCGCGTGGAAGCGGTACATGGCAGAGGTATTTACGAAGACCGCGGATATGATAGAGACGGCAATCCCGGAGAAAGGGACGTCACTAGATATAGGATGCGGCTTCGGTTTTTTCGTGGAAGAGATGAAGGAGAGGGGTTGGACGGCCTCAGGCATCGACATATCAGCGAAGGCCGTAGGTTTCGCAAGCAAAAGGGGGCTTGACGTAAGGCTCGGCTCTATCTCTATGGAGGCCTCGGGTGCAGCCGAAGGGTCTTTTGACGCAATTACGATGTTCTATGTGCTGGAACACCTGCCTGACCCGCTCGCTTTTCTGAAAAAGGTACGTTCGTTATTAAAACCCGGCGGGGTGCTTGTGATACGCATTCCGCATACGACGCCGATAGTCAGGCTCCTGACTATTATCGGGATAAAAAACAATCTCTACGACCCGCCATTCCATCTCTCTGATTTTTCACCGGCGTGTACGAGAAATATACTTGAAAAAGCCGGGTTCATAGAGACCTGTCAAGTCATAGGCGGCGCAACTCTCCCTGAAAATACAGGGCCGAGGCTTGTCAGCAGGCTATCAAACGTGGTTGCGGATATTCTTTTATTTCTAAGTGGCGGAAGACTGCTCCTGTCGGGAGTAAGTAAGACTACGCTTGCCAGAAGGCCTCTCAGTTGACCTTGTCAAGGTACGTGATGAGCCTTTTTCGTATATCCATATCTGCCAGAGCTTGTGCACGTCCTTTGCCGTCGGCTATCAAAAGTTCTTTTGGCTTTTTCGCTCTGTCGTAGAGCTTAAGGCCGCTCCTTAGCGGTATCTCCTCGTCCGCGTCAGCGTGGATGATTATCACAGGTATAGGGCTTATCTCATCTATCCATCTGTTCGGGCTGTATGAGTCGTCTGCAATGCCTGGAAGCAGATCTCTATAAGAACGCTCTGCGGCGATGGTCTTCAGCTTTTCAGGCCTTAAGTCCTCGCGGCTCGCAAACGAGCCGTCTATGATCAGTCCGCTGATACTGTCTTTGTGCGCAGAGTTGGCAAGCGCGTATACGGCCAAGGCCCCGCCAAGGCCTTGCCCCAGGATAAAGACCGGATCTCTTTTTACATCTGCGAGCATTAAGGCTGTCTCTATCGCGGCTGCTATGTCGATCCGTATCCCGGCTGATGTCGGACTGCCGTCGGATCTGCCGGAGCCGCTGTAGTCGAATGCGAATATGTCATACCCTGCGTCCTTGAGCCAGAGCAGGTCGTCGGTCCGGTCGCTGGGTTTCTCAGGATAGTCGTGAAAGAAGATGACCGTGCCTTTTTTAGGCGCGCTTGATCTGATGAGCCGGCCGTGTAGGTTGACTGAATCGGGTGTCTTGAAAAAGACGTCCTCATAACCGCCTCTGTCTGCGGCTAGGGCCTCTTTTTCAGCAGTAAGAAAACCCGGGCCGCACACGAATACGAGAGGGATAACGATAGAGAACAGGGCGAGGAAGATACGGGCTCTTTTCTTCTTCATCAGGCGCTACTCGCTTGTCTTTCGGTCTTATCCGGGAAGATGCGTCATGGGGCGTTGTTTGACGGCAGGGTAATATCTTCGCCTTGATGCGGTTATCTTCTGATGATCAGGTGGCATTCTCCGGATGATGGACTACAGGCTTGACGACGATATTCTATCTCCGATCATCCTATAGCATACCACAGGTTTTGAGGTTTGCATTGTACGCGTCCAGGCAGGACCTGTCAGGCACTACCGTTTTGCTCAAGCGATTATGGTTTTGATTCCAATCGGAAAAATGCTATTATCTGCGGGGATATCGGACCGTATATGAACATCATCTCTATTGTAAAAGGCCTTATAGACCCGTCTGTAGCTATCGGTTCGCTTGCCCTTGCCGGGCTTGAAAAAGAGCTGGCCCTGGCGCTTGATCTCTACTGGGAGAGCGCAGGCCGAGTGTTAAGCGGCAGCGGCATAGTGCTACGCAACAAGCCCGACGGTTTCACATCCCTTGAGAAGAACTTCTTTTCAGCACTCTTTCTCTACTCGTACCAGCGGGCAGGTATCCCTCCTTCCAGAAGGGCCATGTACGCGGCCATAAACCAGTGCCTGCGTGGCATGGTAACAGGTTGCGACAACATCCTCGACGACGAATACAAAAAGACGATAGATACCGATCTGCCCCAGACGGCTGTCAGGTTCAGGTCTATAATGGATATCATGGTCTCCGAGAGGGTGCTCTTCGATATCCTCATGAAGTCGGTGAAGAACGGCGAGTTCAGTTTTGATCAGGCAGAGGCCGCATGCAACGCGAGCCTTCACGCCCTTACGAAGAGCGGCGTTCAAGAGGCATCTGAAGAGGCCGGGGTCAAGAGGCTTCTTACCCCGGAGCTTGTACTTTCATCAGTCCACCACTACAAGACAGGCATCCTCTTTCAGGCCCCGTGGGCCGTGCCTGAGGCGCTCGAATGGGACGCGTGCAGTATTATAGATGAGATAAAGAACGGGCTTTATCAGATCGGCATCGGCTGCCAGATAATGGATGATATGGTAGACCTTGCCTCTGACATATCTAAAAGAAGGCACAACTACGTCTCTTCGCTTATCTTCTCGGAAGATGGCCCGTCGGCATGGGCAGGTCTCGAGGCTATGGCCGCAGGCGGCAAGGAAAAAGACGTGAGCGTACTCATGTTTCCAAAGGCAAGACAGATTGCTTCAGATAAGGCGCAGGAGTATCTGAGAGGCGGGCTTGAGGCGCTTTTCGAGCCGAAGTACCGTTTTATGGTCGAACCGTCTATCTCATTCCTGGCCGGGCGCATAGGCGCTGAGCGTCTTATTTCAGAATAGGGTCTATGCTGAAAATCGGGTTCTGGACTAAAACCGCTTTCTTTTTTCTCACTCGTTCGGGCCGCTCGACCCTTCTCCTTTCTTTCATGGTCCTTGTCTCGGTTTCAGCTCTTGTATTCCTCTCGTCCATGGCTGTCGGCATAAACGACGCGATGGTCAGAAACTCCGTAAGCCTCTATTCAGGCCACGTCACAGGCATAGACCTGCCTCCATCTGTAACCCCTGAAGACCTGATGGTCGATGGGGTCGCAGGCGTTCTTAAGAGTGAGCGCAGCGCGGGTATATTCTCAGCAGGCGCTCGCCGGATGCCTGCTGTCGTTGTAGCTGTTGATCCTGCGAGTGAGACCGGATTTACAGCGCTTGCTAAAAAGCAGATCGAGGGGAGTTATCCTGAGCAAGGCTCGCGTTCTGTCTATTTAAGCGCGTATTTGGCTGAGAACCTTATGGCGCATGCAGGCGACAGTGTAGATCTGAGCTTTGAAAGAGAAGTTGTCAGAGGGCTTCTTGTCTCAGGCGTATATAAGACAGGCGTCGACGCAATCGACAGGTCTATGGCCTTTGTCCCTTCAGGTGTTGTTGGCAACGGCGGCGACAAGGCAGGGTATTGGCATGCGGCAGTTTTCCTCGAAGATGGCGTAGACCCTGACAGGATAATAGCAGAGTACTCTCATCTGGCAGATGGGGAACTGAGTTTCAAGTCATGGGCCGAGCTTATGCCTGATCTTAAAGAGCTTATCGATCTGAACTATGTCTCGATGTCGATAGTCATGGTGATAGTATTTGCGGTTGTAGCGATAGGGATCTCCAGCTCATTTGGCATATTCATATTGAGGCATATGCGTGAGTACGGACTGATGAAGGCCATGGGGGTCACCGGAAGGGAGTTGACGCTTCTTATAACTCTTGAGGTAGTCCTGATGAATTCGGTCGCAACCAGTGCAGGAGCGGCCATCGGAGCGGTTGCAACGTGCGTTGCCGCAGGGGTCGGCATTGATCTGTCAGCGTTCACGTCACATAACAGATACTTCTCGGTATCAGGCGTCATATATCCAAGGCTTACCGTCTATTCTGTCTTGATACCTGTAGCGCTTTCGTTATCCTTCGGGCTCATCGCGGCTCTTTGGCCGGCCTCGATGGCGGCGCGAAAAAAAGTTGCTGATATTCTGAGGTCAAACTGAATGGTCGCGATCGATCATCTGAAAAAAGAATTCGTATCAGGCAGGGGGCGCGTATCAGCCCTTGTGGATGTCTCGTTCTCAGCTGATAAAGGGGCCTCTGTAGTAGTCCTGGGAAAGTCAGGTTCAGGTAAATCAACGCTTCTAAACTGCATCGGCGGGTTCGAGAGGCCGGATAAAGGCAGGGTCGTATGCATGGGCCGGGATATCCACTCTCTTTCATCAGGCGCGCTCAGCCTTTTTCAGAGAAGGGAGATGGGCTTCGTATTCCAGGGCGGCAACCTTCTTTCATATTTAACAGTTGAGCAAAATATCTATTTCCCTTTGACGCTAAACGGGATAACAGGCTCGGCCTCAATAAGCAGGGTCGAAGAGCTTCTTGATAAGGTCGGCTTGAAGGGAATTGAGAAGGCGATGCCTCAGGAGCTTTCAGGCGGCGAATATCAAAGGGTAGCTGTTGCAAGGGCGCTTGCCCACAAGCCTGCGCTCGTCGTCGCTGATGAACCTACGGCTTCTCTTGACAGCGCTACAGGCAGGGCGCTTACAAGTCTCATCTTCGGCCTATGCAGAGACGAAGGGACGACCGTAGTAATGGCAACACATGACGCCGATATAATAGCTCTAGCCGACCTTACGGTGCATCTCTTAGACGGCAGGGTCGTAAAATAACGCAAAGAGCAAATAATTATTGACATCAAACAGGCGATTTGAGATTATTAAAAACTCGATTGCACAGGCAGTAGCCTATGCGATCCGATAACGCCCCCGTAGCTCAGTAGGATAGAGCAACGGATTCCTAATCCGTGTGCCGGACGTTCGAATCGTCTCGGGGGCACCAATAAAACCAAGGGGTTACAGGTTTTTAGCCTGTAGCCCCTTTTAGTTTGACACATTGTTACGTGAAAGTTTTACAGACAGGCAGGGCTAATCAGCAATGTGAGAGTAGGCGAATAGCATCAAAATAACGTAGGAAACTCTATAGTAACATTGTCTACTTGACAGGGAGGCTTACGCCTTCATTGCCGCCATTTGACCTGTTTTCAACTCAAGTCAGGCTCATTCACCTGCTTTCAATCTGATTTTTACAAGGTCCGGTTTCTCTTTTCGACAGCCTATTTGATCTTTTCAAAACCCTACACAAAACCCCGTTGATATGCTATTATTTCAACCTATGCACCACTCTAACTTCGTCCATCTCCATCTACATACGCAGTACAGCCTGCTTGACGGGGCGATAAGGCCTGAGGCCCTGATCGCGCGCGCCAAGGAGTTCCGCATGCCTGCGGTCGCGGTTACCGACCACGGCAACCTCTTCGGCGCTGTCGAGTTCTACCAGAAGGCGATGGCCAAGGGCATAAAGCCTATCATCGGCTGCGAGGTATACGTCGCCCCTGGCTCAAGGCACGACAGAACGATAGCAAACAAAGGCGAGGGCGCCGCGTTTCACTTAGTCCTCTTGGTTAAGAACGCTCAAGGGTACAAGAACCTCTGCAGGCTCCTTTCAAAGGCGTATCTCGAAGGTTTTTACTACAAGCCGAGGGTCGATAAAGAGCTTCTAAAGGAGTGCAACGAGGGGCTTATAGCCCTTAGCGCGTGCCTGCACGGCGAGATCCCTTACCTTGTCGGGTCAGGCCAGATGGAGGCCGCTTTAAAGGCCGCCGAGTTCTACAAGGAGACATTCAACGATAGAAGGTTCTACCTTGAGATACAGCATAACGGCATAGAGGAGCAGGAGAAGGTCAACAAAGGGGTCCTTGAGGTAAGCAAACGCCTTGCCATACCGATAGTCGCCACAAACGACTGCCACTATCTTAAAAAAGAGGATGCGAGGATACACGACATCCTCCTTTGCATACAGACCGGCACCACCGTGAATGCCGAAGGCAGGATGCGGTTTTCAACGGATGAGTTTTACATGAAGTCGCCTGAGGAGATGGCAGAGGCGTTTAAAGATACGCCCGAGGCCCTTTCCAACACGATCGAGATAGCCCAGAGGTGCAACTTCGAGATGAAGCTCGGAGAAAACCACCTCCCTGATTTTCCACTGCCTGCCGGCGAAACACTCGATTCTATCATCGATACAAAGGCGGCCGAAGGCCTTGAGAGGCGTTTTGCCGCAATGATAAAAAACGGCGTTGACGTAGAAGCCATCAGGTGGCATTACCACGAGAGGCTCGCCAAGGAACTTAAGGTCATAAAGGGGATGGGATTTCCAGGCTACTTCCTCATCGTCAACGATTTTATCGAGTACGCGCGCTCGATGGATATCCCGGTCGGCCCGGGAAGAGGCTCTGCCGCAGGCTCTCTTGTCGCATATTCTCTCGGAATAACGAACCTCGACCCGATAGTCTATAACCTCCTCTTTGAGCGGTTTTTGAACCCTGATAGGATAAGCCTTCCTGATATAGATATCGACTTCTGTTACGAGAAGCGTGACGAGGTCATAAAATATGTGACAGCAAAGTACGGCAAGGAAAACGTCACGCAGATCATCACCTTCGGGCAGATGAAGGCCAAGGCCTGCATCCGCGACGTAGGTAGAGCCCTTGACATGCCTTACGGCGACGTCGACAAGATCGCAAAGCTCGTCCCTGCCCAGATTAATATCACTATCGAAGAGGCTGTGGCGGCCGAGCCGAAGTTGAAGGAGATGGTCGATAAGGACCCGCGCGTCAAGGAGCTTATAGAGGCGGCCATAGCCCTTGAAGGGCTTCCTAGACACGCTTCCACTCATGCCGCGGGAGTCGTCATATCAAACAGGCCGCTTGAAGAGTATCTCCCGCTGTATATGAGCCCCAAGGACGAGTCTGTAACGACCCAGTACACTATGAACGACGTCGAGAAGATCGGCCTTGTCAAGTTCGACTTCCTTGGCCTTAAGACCCTTACGGTAATAGACAAGAGCATCAGGCTTATAAAAGAGAACCGCGGCGTTGTGCTTGATATGGACAACCTGCCGCTCGAGGACGCGTCCACTTATGCGCTAGTTTCATCAGGCGACACCAACGGGGTATTCCAGCTTGAGTCCTCCGGGATCAAGGATATGCTCCGTAAGCTCAAGCCTGAGAAGTTCGAAGAACTTATAGCCGCAGTCGCGCTCTACAGGCCCGGCCCTTTGCAGAGCGGCATGGTCGATGACTTCATAAACAGGAAGCACAAGAAGACCGCTATCGTCTACGAGGTCAAGGAGCTTAAAAATATCCTTGATACGACATACGGGGTCATGGTCTATCAGGAACAGGTCATGGAGATATCCAAGGTGCTGGCAGGCTATACTCCGGGGGATGCCGACGTCCTTAGAAAGGCGATGGGCAAGAAGAACCCTGAGATGATGCTCATTCAAAGGACAAAGTTCCTTGATGGGGCCATCAAAAACAGCATAGCCCCCAAGAAGGCCGAGAAGATCTTCGACCTGATGGCAAAGTTTGCCGGCTACGGCTTCAATAAGAGCCATAGCGCCGCTTACGCGCTTATCGCCTATCATACCGCTTACCTGAAGGCGCACTATCCGGTGGAGTTCATGGCCGCCCTTATCAGCGCTGACATGGGCAATACCGATCAGGTCGTAAAGTATATCAATGAGTGCAGGGATATGTGCATCCCTGTAGACCCGCCTGATATCAACGAGAGTTCCATGGCCTTTACGGTCGCAGGCAACCGTATAAGGTTCGGTCTGGCCGCCATTAAAAACGTCGGGAGCGCGGCGATCGAGGATATGCTTGCGGTACGAAAGGACGGCAGGTTTACCGACCTTCTTGATCTGTTATCAAGGATAGACTCCAGAAAGGTCAACAAGAAGGTGATCGAAAGCCTCATCAAAGGCGGTGCGCTCGACTTTACAGGCCAGGAGAGGGCGAATATGATGGCCTCAGTGGATTTCGCAATGGAGGCCGCTCAGCAGGCGCAGCGTGACAGGGCGAACGGCCAGTCTTCTCTCTTCGGAGATATCGGCATTGCGGCGCCAAAGCCCACCGTTAAAGGGGTTGACGGCATATCAACGGCCCCGAAGTGGTCTGATAAAGAGCTTCTTGCATACGAGAAAGAGACGCTCGGGTTTTATCTCTCTTCACACCCTGCGGCAAGTTATCGCAAGGAGTTGGAACAGTTCACTACCGGCCCGATAGAATCCCTGAGGGAGTCTTCCGACGGCGACTCGGTCACCATAGGCGGCGTTGTAGCCGAGATCAAAGAAATACTCACTAAAAAAGGCGACAAGATGGCCTTTGTCCGCCTCGAAGATATGACCGCGTCCGTAGAGGTCGTGGTATTTTCAGACCTTTATAAAAAGTCGGTTGAGGCTATACGCTCTGAAAAGCCGCTGATCGTAATAGGCAGGCTAGACAGGGAGGATGACGAGAGGATAAAACTCGTCGCTGAGAATATCTCTACGATAGACGATGCAAAGACGATAGAAAAGAAGATAAAGGCGAAAAAAACCCATATAATGGCCCCGGCCGGTGGCCTTGACGCAGGCAAGCTCGGAGAGCTTAAAGAGCTTTTCGTCTCAAGGCCCGGGTCGTCTCCGGTATTTCTCCACCTGCTGTTCCCAGATGACAGAGAGGTCGTGATCGGCGTCAAGAGCGAGATCCGCATAAGCGCGGTAGAGGAGACCTTCTCCTTGATAAAGGGGATCATCACAGGGGCCCAGGTGAGGGTGGTATAGATCTGTCTGTTTTTTGCTTGGAATATTGCAGGTCAATAAGGTAAGCTTTATTAATAGAAGATAATGTGGCAGGAGACGAAGCGTAATGGTCTACAGGCATTGGCTTGATTTTGAAAAAAACGTTGAAGAGATATACAGGAAGATCGAAGAGCTGAGGACATCCGAGGCGGCAGGCGTATCTTTGCCCAAGACAGGCGAGGAGATATCAAAGCTTGAGAAGAAGGCCAAAAACATCCTCAGGGACCTGTACGCGAAGCTTACGCCGTCTCAGGTGACGTCTGTTGCCAGGCACCCTGAGAGGCCCTATACCCTCGATTATATAAACGGCGTCTTCGATGACTTCGTAGAGCTCCACGGAGACAGACTCTTTAAAGAAGACCCTGCCATAGTCGGCGGTCTTGGCCGCCTTGAAGGCGAGCCTGTCGTCATCATTGGCCATCAGAAAGGGCGCAACACCAAGGAAAAGGTCCTTCGCAACTTCGGCATGCCGAACCCTGAGGGATACAGGAAGGCACTTCGCCTGATGAAGATGGCAGAGCGTTTCAACAGGCCTGTATTCACGTTTATCGACACCCCTGGGGCGTATCCCGGCATAGGCGCTGAGGAGAGGGGGCAATCCGAGGCGATAGCCACAAATTTACTGGTCATGTCAGGGCTCAAAGTCCCTATAGTATCAACGGTGATAGGCGAGGGCGGAAGCGGAGGCGCCCTTGCGATAGGGGTCGCTGACAGGGTCCTGATGATGGAATTCGCCACTTATTCAGTCATTTCCCCTGAAGGGTGCGCCGCGATCCTCTGGAAGGACGGGACAAAATCAGACCTTGCGGCAAAGGCATTGAAACTTGACGCTGAGGCGCTCTTGAAATTGAAGATCATAGATAAGATCGTCAAGGAGCCGGTCGGAGGCGCTCACAGGGAGCCGTTGGCCGCTTTTAAGAGCCTTAAAGCTGCGCTTATCTCAACGCTTAAGGAGCTCGAGTCCATGGATAGGACAAGACTTACTGATGCCAGATATGAAAAATTCCGTTCCATGGGCGCTTTCATCGAGCCCAAGCGGTAGCAAGGGTTGGTCTCCTTTAGAAAATAGTTGCTTTTTATCTGCGCATAAACTAATCTATCTAATTAATATCAAAAGATTTTTCTGATGTCGACTCCGCAGGCCTCACCCTGTGTCGTATGATTTGATCTGTCTTTCTATCAGGGCTCTTGGGACTCCTGATATGAAGGGCTGGCGGCATCTCAGATAGACTGCTTTCAATAAAACCGCTTTTCGCGCGGGGCCTGCTTATTGCCTCGTAAAACCAGATAATGAAAAAAAGAGAAGAAAAAAAGCCTGTAGCACCAGCCTCTATCCCGACTATCGACGAGTTCAGGAAGGAGATAGACAGGATAGACGAAGAGCTCCTTGCCCTTCTCAACAAGAGGGCCTTGCAGGTCATAGAGGTCGGCAGGGTCAAGACGATGGAGAAGAAGGATTTCTACGTCCCTGATAGGGAAAGAGAGGTCCTTGCGCGGCTTACCGGCAGAAACAAAGGGCCGTTCCCGAATCAGGCGCTCAAAAACGTCTACAGGGAGATAATGAGCGCATCCTTATCTCTTGAAAGGCCGATAAAGATAGCCTTTCTCGGTCCGGTCGCCACATTCACGCATCAGGCCTGTATGCAGCACTTCGGCCTATCCGGCGAATTTCTGCCGAAAAAAGATATTTCTGACGTCTTTGACGACGTTGAAAAAGGGCGCGCTGATTTCGGCGTCGTGCCTATAGAGAACACCACCGAGGGGGTCGTCAGCCACACGCTTGACATGTTCGTCAAGTCGAACCTCAAGATATGCGCCGAGGTCATGTTGGAGATCGCCCTTGCTATTATGAACAAGACCGGCAAGATCGCGGATGTAGCCAAGGTCTGCTCTCATCCTCATGCGCTTGCCCAGTGCAAATTCTGGATCAAAAACAACCTGCCCAATGCACTTGCATTCGATGTCTCGTCTACCGCAATGGCGGCGCAGATGGCCTCTGATGACGTCTCAAGCGCGGCTGTAGCATCTTCGGCCGCCGCAACGCTTTACGACCTGCGGATCATAGAGAACCATATCGAGGATAATACCAATAACTTCACGCGGTTTCTCGTGATAGGTAAGAACGAATCTAAAAAGACAGGCTCTGACAAGACTTCCCTGGTCTTTGCGATAAAAGACGCCCCTGGCGCGCTTTATACGATGTTAAAACCGTTCGCGAGACGTAAGATAAACCTCACAAAGATCGAGTCGAGGCCTCTTAAGACAAAGGCCTGGGAATACGTCTTTTTCGTCGACCTTGACGGACATATCACCGAGAAGAAGGTAAAAGACGCTATAGCCGAGCTTGAGCTGTCTTGTACCTTCCTTAAGGTACTTGGCTCTTATCCGAGGTCCGGTTGAGCCGTACCTGCCTGTAAATACGCGTACTATCGGGTTGAAAATGAATAAATTGAGATTGAAGGTATCCCAAAACGTAGCCTCCCTTGTACCCTATCCTCCGGGAAAGCCGATAGAGGAGCTTGAAAGAGAGCTTGGCATAACAGGTTCCATCAAGCTTGCCTCCAATGAAAACCCTCTGGGGCCGTCTAAAAAGGCGATAAAGGCCGTTGCCGAGGCGCTGTCCAACCTCCACAGGTATCCTGACGGGTCGTGTTATTATCTCAAGGAACGGCTCTCTGAAAGGCTTGGCATCTCAGGGGAGTCCCTTATATTCGGCAACGGCTCGAACGAGATCATAGAGCTTCTTGTGCGGGCTTTCATTCGCGAAGGCGACGAGGTGGTGATGGCAGACCCGTCCTTTGCCGTCTACCCTATAGCGGTAAAATCAGTCGGCGCGATCTCTGTTCTTGTGCCTTTAAAGGATATGAGACACGACCTTGTTGCGATGGCAAAGGCGATAACACCGAAGACAAAGGTAGTCTTCATCGCAAACCCGAACAACCCTACAGGCACTATCGTCAGCTCGGACGAGCTTGAAAGGTTCATGAATGAAGTCCCCGAAGGCGTCATCGTCTGCATCGACGAGGCGTACTGCGAATTCGTCGAGGATAAGAAGTACCCTGAGTCTCTCAAGTATATCTCCGGCACTAAGCCGGTACTGATACTGCGCACCTTCTCGAAGATATACGGCCTTGCCGGCGCGCGCATAGGCTATGGCATAGCTCAGCCGGAGCTTATAGATTACCTCGGTAGAGTTCGCCAGCCTTTCAACGTGAATTCGCTCGCGCAGGTCGCGGCGATAAACGCCCTTGAAGATACGGAACACACTGAGGCTACGAGGCGCAATAACGCCGAGGGCCTTAAATACCTCTATGGCGAGATGGCCAGCGGCGGCTTCGAGTACGTCCCGACAGAGGCTAATTTTTTTCTGATAAAGGTCGGCGACGGCAGGTCGGTCTATGAAGAGCTTCTGAAAAAAGGCGTTATAGTCAGGCCGATGGCGAGCTACGGGCTCGGCGAGTATATAAGGGTCAGCGTCGGATTGCCAGAGGAGAACAGGCGTTTTGTCGCGGCATTCGCTCAGGTGGTCAGTTCAAGGAGATGAGCGGCGTCATTTGCGATCACCGGGGGGCTTGCGCTCCTATTAAACCTAATTGGGGAGGCGGTTTTATGATCATCGTATTGAAAAAGGATTCCACGCAGGAGACTATCGACCATGTTGTCGAAAAGATAAAGGGCACGGGGCTTGCCGTACATATCTCAAAGGGCAAGGAGAGGACTATCATCGGTGCGATAGGGGACGAAGCGCTTCTTGCCTCTATACAGCTCGAAGCCCTTCCAGGCGTAGAGAAGGTCATGGCGATATTGAAGCCGTACAAGCTAGTGAGCAGGGAGTTCAGGAAGGATTCGACCGTGATCGACGTTTGCGGGGTCAAGATAGGTGATACCCGGGTTCAAGTCATCGCCGGGCCTTGTTCGGTCGAATCCAGGGACTCGCTGATAGACTGCGCCAAGAAGGTTCAGGCGTCAGGCGCGTCCATACTCAGAGGCGGCGCGTTTAAGCCGCGTACATCTCCGTATGACTTTCAGGGCCTCGGCGTAGAGGGTTTGAAACTACTTGCCGAGGCGAAAAAAGCGACTGGCCTGCCGATCATAAGCGAGCTTATGGACCCGCGCGATACAGATGTGTTTTGCGAGTACGTCGATATAATCCAGATAGGCGCGCGCAACATGCAGAACTTCAGGCTTCTTACGGAAGTCGGCAAGGTCAAAAAACCGGTGCTTCTAAAGAGGGGCCTCTCAGCCACTATCAAGGAACTCCTCATGTCTGCCGAATACATCGCCGCGCAGGGCAACACCAACATAATACTGTGCGAGCGGGGGATCAGGACCTACGAGACCGCTACGAGGAACACGCTTGACTTGAGCGCCGTTCCAGTCCTCAAGGAAGAGACGCACCTGCCGATCTTCGTAGACCCGAGCCATGCGGTAGGGAGATGGAACCTTGTAGCCCCTCTGGCAATGGCAGCGGTTGCGGTCGGCGCTGACGGCCTGATGATAGAGGTCCATCCTGACCCTGAGAACGCGCTTTGCGACGGCGCGCAGTCTCTCAAGCCGAGCAAGTTCAACGTCATCATGGAAGACCTTAAGAAAGTGGCTCTCGCAGTAGGCAGGAGCATCTAGCCTCGGCATTCGCGGGGTTATAGATCCTTCAAGCCGTAGTTTTTTTAAAAAAACAGAGGGATAACATAAACGGCCGACATGTCAGGGACTTTCTTTTTTAAAAAAGTCGCAATAATCGGGGTAGGCCTCATCGGAGGCTCTCTCGCGATAGTCCTCAGGAACAAAGCGCTTGCCGGCTCTTTCGTGGGCATCGGCAGAGGCAAGGCCAATCTCGAGGCGGCATTGAGGCTCGGTATAATAGATTCATTCACTACTGACATAGAAGAAGGCGTCAGGGACGCCGACCTCGTGATCGTGGCGACCCCTGTTAAAAAGATATCCGAGACGATCAGAAAGGCCGCGCCTGCGCTTAAGAAGGGTTGCATAGTCACCGACGTAGGTTCGGTCAAAAAGGCTGTCATCGACGAGGTCGAGCCGATGATGCCCGAAGGCGTCCATTTCGTCGCCGGCCATCCTATAGCCGGTACCGAGCATTCAGGCGCTGAGGCCGCGTTCGCCGAGCTATTCATCGACCGCAAGTGCATCATCACTCCGACAGACCGCACTGACCGGGCGGCGCTAGAAGCCGTCAGACGGATATGGGCGGCGGCAGGGTCCGATGTAGCGGTGATGGACGCCGTAGTACATGACAGGATACTCGCCGCCGTAAGCCATCTCCCGCATATTATCGCGTACTCCCTTGTAAATACCGTTGCCGATATAGAAGACTCAGGCATCGACGCGCTCGGTTTTTCAGCAGGCGGGTTCAAGGATTTTACGCGCATCGCGTCAAGCTCGCCTGAGATGTGGGCAGACATCTGCGCCATGAACAAGGCATCTCTGATAGAGATGATAGAGGCATTCCAGGCAAGGCTTGAAAGGCTCAAGCGACTCGTAGCTTCAGGAGATTACGAGGCGATCAGGGGTGACTTTGAGCGGGCGAAGTCGGTCAGGGACTCGCTTTTGAAAACAGAGAAAAGCCAGAGGCAGGGTTAGAGTGGATACGAAGAAAAAAGATATTTTCGCCGGGACAGTGACTGTAGCCGAGGCCGGCGGCCTCAAGGGCGAGATAACCGTCCCGGGCGATAAATCCATCTCGCACAGGTCAGTGATACTCGGGGCGATCGCTGATGGTACAACCGAGATAGACGGTTTTTTGCAGGGCGAGGACAACTTCAGCACGCTGAAGGCGTTTCGTTCGATGGGGGTCGCCTGCCACCAGGTAGGGGCTAGGCTGACCATCACCGGGAGCGGCATAGACGGTTTGAAGGAACCTGATGACGTGATAGACGCGGGCAACTCAGGGACAACCGCCAGGCTTTTAATGGGTCTTCTTTCCGCTCAGAGCTTTTTCACGGTCCTTACAGGCGACAGTTCGCTTCGCAAGAGGCCGATGAAGAGGGTCGTAGCACCTCTTGTGAAGATGGGCGCATCGATATCAGGCAGGAACGGAGGAGCGCTCCTGCCCCTTGCGATAACAGGCAAGAGGCTCAAGGGCATCACCTATTCAACGCCTGTGGCAAGCGCGCAACTCAAATCAGCGATACTCCTTGCTGGCCTGTACGCCGAGGGCGAGACGATAGTCAAAGAGCCTGAAAAAAGCAGGGACCACACCGAGCGTATGCTCCGGCACTTCGGGGCCGATATCTCCGTAGACGGGACTTCTGTAAGGGTGACTCCTGCAAGGCGTCTTACCGGTTGCAGGATACGGGTCCCGGGCGATATCTCATCTGCGGCGTTTTTCATGGTGGGGGCGATGATAACCCCGGGGTCGGACCTTGTGCTGAGGAATGTCGGGACCAACCCGACAAGGACCGGGATAATCCATATACTTGAAAAGATGGGCGCCTCAATGGAGGTCATCTCGACAAGCGAGATCTCAGGCGAGACCGTCTCCGACATACGCGTAAGAAGTTCGATGCTCAATGGGTGCGAGATATCAGGCGCAGAGCTTCTGCCTGCGATAGACGAGTTCCCGATAATTTGTGTCGCTGCGGCGTTAGCCTCAGGCACAACGACTATCAGCGGAGCGGCTGAGCTACGGATTAAAGAGAGCGACAGGGTTGCCGTCATGTCAGAGGTCCTCACAAACGTCGGGGTGAAAAATACCGAGAAGGACGACGGGATAATCATAGAGGGAAGCGGCGGCAATTCCATAAGAGGCGGTCAGGTAAACAGCTACGGAGACCACCGCATAGCGATGTCGATGGCAATGGCAGGTCTCAGGTCATCGAATGGGGTCGTGATAGCAGGAGCCGAGAGCGTGGACGTCTCGTTCCCGGGTTTCTTCGGCCACCTTGCCAAGGTAAGGGTCTGATGGGGTCTGGGAAAAGAGGTCCGGTGATAGCCATTGACGGCCCCGGCGGAGTAGGTAAGACTACCGTATCCAGGCTTGTCGCAGAGAGGCTTTCCCTCAGATATATAAACACAGGTTCGATGTACAGGATAATAGCCCTTGGCGCATCAGACTCAGGGGTAGACCTGAGTAGCGATGCGGCCCTGGGTTCGTTTTGCGCTAAAGCTATAGTTACTGTCGATGAAAAGACAGGCCATTTTCTTCTGAACTCTGTCGATTACACCGGCCGCTTAAGGACCGAGGAGGCAGGTACTCTCGCGTCGGTAGTTTCAGCAAGGACCCCTGTGCGCGATTTTCTTGTATCCCTCCAGAGATTTCTTGGGGCCGAGGGCGGAGTTGTCATGGAAGGCAGGGATATTGGCACGGTAGTTTTTCCGGATGCTGATCTTAAGTTCTTCCTCGATGCCTCTCATGAGGTGAGGGCGGCGAGAAGGCATCTTGAGCTTGCCGCAAATGACAGACAGGTGAGCCATGGTGAGATCAGCCGTGAGCTTACTGAGCGCGACAGGCGCGATACCGAGCGCGAGAACTCGCCGCTCAAGCAGGCCGACGACGCAATATATATCGATACAGGGCTGTTTTCCATAGAAGAGGTAGTAGATATGATATCAAAAAAAGCAAAGGAGCTGATCGGGTAGTGGATATACTGGTCGCCAAATCATCCGGATTCTGCTTCGGGGTAAAGAGGGCTATAAACCTCGCGAATAAATGCGCCTCTGATACTCGCGGAGAGATATTCACGCTCGGGCCGATCATACACAACCCGCAGGTCGTAAAGAGGCTTGAAGACGCGCATATATTCGCAAAAAAGTCTATAGACGACATAGACGGCGGCACCGTCATAATAAGGTCTCACGGCGTCAGGCTCGATGAGTACCAGAAGGCAAAGGACAAGGGGCTATCTATAGTAGACGCGACCTGCCCGTTCGTTAAAAAGGCCCAGGAACTTGTCTCTCAGTTGTCTGATGAGGGCTATGCCGTGATAGTCGTCGGAGAAAAGGACCACCCTGAGGTGAAAGGCCTCATCAGCTACGGCACAGGCGACGTCACTGTGACCGACTCTGTCGACGCGATACGCGATATGCCGCGAAGGAAAAAGATCGGGATAGTCGCGCAGACGACGCTCCCGATGGAAAAGCTCGAGGAAATAGTCCGTTTTTGCCTTGCCAGGGCCTCTGAGATAAAGGTCTTCAACACGATCTGCAATGCAACGTCTATAAGGCAGAAAGAGAGCGCCGAGCTGGCCGAGCAGGTCGACCTGATGATAGTCGTAGGCGGCAAGAACAGCGCCAATACAAGGCGTCTCGCCGAGATATGCCGGACGATACAGCCAAAGACATATCATATCGAGACGGCCTCTGAGATAGAGTCCGGCTGGCTCGACGGGGTTGAAAAGGCGGGGGTCACTTCAGGCGCATCGACGCCTGACTGGTCGATAGAGGATGTTGTAAACAGAATCAGGGACTTATGCGTTAAATGAGTTGCACATTCACGGATGCTGTGTTATCTTTTTGAATACAAAAAGACAGAATGGGAGGAACGGCGATTAATGATCGGTAGAGAGGAGAAGTCTCAGGGCGGTGATGTGTCCCAAACGGACTTCGAGGCGCTTTTCGAGTCCGAGATAAAGGAGCTCCAGGAAGGAGACATCATCAAGGGCAGGGTGGTCGAGATCACACCGGACTCCGTAATGGTGGATGTGGGTTACAAGTCCGAAGGCCAGGTCCCTCTCAAGGAATTTCTCGGTGCCGATGGCAAGCCTACCGTCAAGGTCGGCGATGAGATAACGGTGCTTCTTGAGAAGCGCGAGGATGACAACGGCTACATCGTGCTTTCAAAGGCGAAGGCTGAACAGGTCCAGATATGGGATGACATAATAAAGTGCGCTGAATCAAACCTGCCGATGGAAGGAATCATAAGCCAGAGGATAAAAGGCGGTTTTTATGTCGACATTCAGGGTGTGATCGCATTTCTGCCCGGCTCTCAGGTCGACCTTAAACCTGTGAGGAACCCTGACAAGCTCATCGGCCAGTCCTTTGAGTTCAGGATTCTCAAGTACAACAGGCGCAAGAACAACGTCATAGTCTCCAGAAGGAGCCTTCTTGAGGATGAGCGCGAGGCCCAGAAAAAGATCACGCTCGAGCATATAGCAGAGGGCGCGGTCATGGACGGCCTGATCAAGAACATAACCGATTACGGCGCTTTCATAGACCTTGGCGGCATAGACGGGCTCGTCCATCTTACCGACCTTTCATGGGGGAAGATCACGCACCCTTCGCAGATACTCAAGGTCGGCGACAGGATAAACGTCAAGATCCTCAAGTACAATAAGGAAGACGGCAAAATATCGCTCGGCCTCAAGCAGACGACCGAAGACCCGTGGCTTAGCGTGAAAGAGACTTACCCTGTGGGGACCAAGACCACGGGCACTGTAGTGAACCTGACGGATTACGGCGCCTTCGTCGAGATAGCCCCGGGCCTTGAAGGTCTTGTGCATATCTCCGAGATGTCATGGACGAAGCTCAAGCACCCGTCGCAGAAGGTCAAGGTGGGCGACGTGGTAGACGTCCTCATCCTGGATATCGACTCGTCCAGCAAGAGGATCTCCCTCGGCATGAAGCAGGCCGAGGCCAATCCGTGGGACGAGCTTGGAAAGCGCTATCCCAAGGGTACGAAGGTCTCAGGTCAGATCAAGAACATCACCGACTTCGGCGTTTTCATCGGCGTAGAAGACGGGATAGACGGCCTTGTGCATGTCTCTGATCTTTCATGGAAGAAGATAAAGCACCCTAGCGAGATATTCAAGAAAGGCCAGGAGGTCGAGGCCGTAGTCCTTAACGTCGACAGCCAGAACAGGCGCTTCTCGCTTTCCATAAAGCTCCTTGAGAGAAATCCGTGGGAGGGCGTACACGAGCGCTACAAGCCGGGGATGATAGTAGACGGCAAGGTGACAAGTGTAGCTGAATTCGGCGCGTTCATCGAGCTGGAAGCCGGCCTCGAAGGGCTTGTCCACGTCTCAGAGCTGGGCAGGGGCAAGAAACGCGGCGCTGACATCAAGGTCGGAGATATTGTCGAGGTCGAGATATTAAACGTCGACCCGGAGGACAACAAGATAGGGCTCTCGATCAGGACTGTTAAGTCCTCCCCTGACGACGAACATACTGAGGGCGCCCTCTCCTGATGGGCGAGAAGCTCAAGAGTCTTCTTGCCGCGGCCGGCGCGGTCGTAGTGATCGTCTTCCTGCTCGCACTTGTACTCGCCTGGTTTTCAGGCGGGACGACGATAGGCGGGGGGGAGAAGGTCGCGGTAGTCAAGATCGAAGGCGTCATAATGGACGCCTTCGAGACGAACCGGCAGATCAAGGAGATACGCGAGCGTGACGATATAAAGGCCGTTGTTATTCGTATTGACACACCCGGCGGCGCGGTCGGACCTTCGCAGGAGATATACGCGGAGATAAAGAGGCTTAAAAAGACCAAGAAGGTCGTAGCATCGATGGGCACCATCGCCGCCTCAGGCGGATATTACGCCGCTGTCGCCGCGGACAGGATAGTAGCGAACCCGGGGACGATCACCGGCAGCATCGGCGTTATCATCGAGTTCGTAAACGCCGAAGAGCTTCTCTCGAAATTGGGTCTGAAGGGCTACACCATAAAGAGCGGCAGGTTCAAGGACGCAGGCTCGCCTTTAAGGGCGATGGAAGACGACGAGAAGAGGCTCTTGCAGGGAGTGATAGACGACATCAATTCGCAGTTCATAGGCGCGGTCGCAGAAGGCAGAGGCAAGAAAATCGACGAGGTGGCGCTTATAGCCGATGGCAGGATATTTTCCGGCGCTCAGGCAAAGGGGCTTGGTCTGATAGACGACCTCGGAGACCTGACCGATGCTATTGAGATAAGCGCCAGGCTCGCCGGCATCAAGGGAGAGCCTGAGGTCGTTTACTACGAGAAAGAAGCGTCAGGCATCCTCGGCGTCCTGACAGGTGAAGCATCGACCAGGATCCTCAGCGATCTTTTCTCGGGCCTTAAGGTAATGTATATGGTTCCAAATCCAGCCAGGTAATCAAGGAGGCAGAGGTTCAAATGACTAAGAGCGAGCTTATTGAGGCGGTAGCCGCAAAGGTCAGCAATTTTTCACGCAAGGATATCGAAGTTATAGTTGATACCCTTTTTGACAGCATGTCAACCAGCCTTTCAAAAGGCGATAAAGTCGAGATACGCGGCTTCGGCAGCTTCAAGATAAAGGAGCGCGAGGGCAGGCAGGGGCGCAACCCCAAGTCAGGCGAGAACATATTCATCGAGTCAAAGCGCGTCCCGTTCTTCAAGGCCGGCAAGGAGATACGCGAGAGGATAAACAGCGAGGAAGAGGCGGTCTCGAAGCCGGCAAAGGCGTAAGGCGCAGTGAAACCTCAATACCGGAAGCTATCTGAATGAAGAACCTCTGGGCCCCGTGGCGTATGGAATACATTAAGGGCGAAAAAAACGACAGATGCATATTCTGCGACGCTCCGGCGACAGACCATGTCGAGGGCCTCGTCCTGTTCAGCGGTTCGCTGTCGACGGTCATGCTTAACAGATACCCTTATTCGAGCGCCCACCTGATGGTCTCTCCGGTAAGGCATGTAGCAAGGATCGAGGACCTCACCCCTGAGGAATCCATCGACATCTTCAGGCTACTTCGCCACTGCACCGCTTCTCTCACGAAAGCCATAGGGCCGGAAGGCTTCAATATCGGGATGAACATCGGCAAGGCCGCAGGCGCCGGCATCGACGAGCACCTCCATCTGCACGTCGTGCCGAGATGGAACGGCGACCATAACTTCATGCCCGTCCTTTCACATATCTCAGTCATGCCCGAACACCTCAAAGAGACCTTTCTGAAATTACAGCCGTTTTTCGAGCGCATCTGACCCTCTGCGGGCCTCAATATATCCGGCTTGACAAAACATTTTTTTTGGTGTATTTTTATCCGGTAAAAAATTATAGACGAAAGTCACTCCTCCGTAACTGACGGAATCAAGGTGGTCACCACCGGGAAGCGGAGGTCAGCGAATATCAAGCCGACCGTCTGGGCAGAAAAAGTTTGGCGAAGGCCATGCTATTTCACGGCTCAGGCGGTTTTTTTATGCCGCTGGCCCGGCCTTGATGGCCGAGTGGTAATACCTTTTTCACGGCACTCGCAATAGACTAAAATGCTTGACAAAACAGGCCTATTCTGGTTAAAATCCAGCCTCAAAAATGGGTCTGCTGGCTCTTCGGAAATCTTTCATCTGCTTATATTTTGCGGCTTGATGCAAGCTATTCACCCTTGAGTCTCGTCAAGGTAACTAACAGGAGGAACGCATGTCCAAGAAGATCATTTATACGGCTATAGACGAAGCTCCGGCGCTGGCGACCTACTCATTACTGCCTGTCATCAAGGCTTTTACGGCACCGGCCGGCATCCTGGTCGAGACAAGGGACATCTCTCTTTCCGGCAGGATAATCGCTAACTTCCCTGAGAACCTCACACCGGAGCAGAGGATACCTGACGAACTTACAGCGCTCGGCGAGCTTGCCAAGACGCCTGAGGCGAACATCATCAAGCTCCCGAATATAAGCGCGTCTATCCCGCAGTTAAAGGCCGCTATCAGCGAGCTTCAGTCGAAGGGATACAAGGTCCCGGAGTATCCCGAGGCGCCTGCAAACGACGCTGAGAAGGAAATCAAGACCCGTTACGGCAAGGTCCTCGGTAGCGCGGTAAACCCGGTTTTGCGTGAAGGCAACTCTGACCGCAGGGCCGCAGTTTCCGTAAAGAACTACGCGAAGAAGAATCCTCACAAGATGGGCGCATGGTCTGCGGACTCAAAGACGCACGTCTCGCACATGAACGCCGGTGATTTTTACGGCTCTGAAAGATCAGTTACCGTAGACCAGGCTACAAACGTAAGGATCGAGTTTGTCGGTAAGGACGGAGCGACAACTGTACTCAAGGAAAAGACCGCGCTTAAGGCCGGCGAGGTCATCGACGCTACAGCCATGAGCCGCCGCGCGCTTCGCGCTTTCTTTGAAGAGCAGATCCAGGATGCCAAAAAGCAGGGCGTCCTGTTCTCGCTGCATCTTAAAGGCACGATGATGAAGGTCTCTGACCCCATTATGTTCGGCCATGCGGTCACCGTATTTTTCAAGGATGTCTTTTCCAAGCACGCGGCAGTCATCAAGGAACTGGGAGTAGATCCGAACAACGGCTTAGGTGACCTTTACGCGAAGATAGCGAAGCTTCCCGAGGCCCAGAGGGCCGAGATCGAGGCTGATATAAAGGCGTGCTACAAGACCCGCCCAGAGATCGCGATGGTCAACTCGGATAAAGGCATAACCAACCTGCATGTGCCGAGCGACGTTATCGTAGACGCGTCGATGCCTGCGATGATCCGCGAGTCAGGCAAGATGTGGGGGCCTGACGGTAAACTCCACGATACCAAGGCCACCATACCTGACAGATGCTATGCGGGCGTCTATCAAGTGGTCATAGATGATTGCAAGAAGCACGGCGCCTTTGACCCGAGGACTATGGGCACCGTCCCCAACGTCGGCCTTATGGCACAGAAGGCTGAGGAGTACGGCTCGCATGACAAGACATTCAAGGCGCCCGGAGACGGGGCTATCCGCGTGGTAGACGCAACAGGTAAGACCCTCCTTGAGCTCTCCGTGGAAGAAGGGGATATCTTCCGCGCCTGCCAGGCAAAGGACGCGCCGATCCAGGACTGGGTAAAGCTTGCCGTTACAAGGGCTCGGGCTACGGGCGTTCCGACGATATTCTGGCTTGACAAGAACAGGGCGCATGACGCGCAGATCATCGCGAAGGTCGAACGCTACCTCAAGGACCACGACACCAAGGGCCTTGAGATCAGCATAATGACCCCTGAAGACGCCACGCGTATATCCCTTGAGCGGATAAGGGCGGGCAAGGATACTATTTCAGTTACAGGCAACGTGCTTCGTGACTATCTGACAGACCTCTTTCCGATTCTTGAGCTGGGCACAAGTGCTAAGATGCTTTCGATCGTCCCTCTTATGGACGGCGGCGGGCTCTTCGAGACTGGCGCAGGCGGTTCGGCCCCGAAGCACGTTCAGCAGTTCCTTGAGGAAGGGTATCTGAGGTGGGATTCCCTCGGCGAGTTCCTCGCACTCGGCGTCTCTCTTGAGCATCTTGCGGTTACCTTCAAGGACGCGAAGGCCCAGATCCTTGCAGATACGCTCGATCAGGCGAACAGCAAGATACTCGATAACAACAGGTCTCCTGCCCGCAAGGTCGGTGAGCTTGATAACAGAGGCAGCCACTTCTATCTCGCCTTGTACTGGGCCCAGGCCCTTGCCGAGCAGACGAAGGATAAGGACCTTCAGGCGCGTTTTGCCGGGATGGCAAAATTGCTTGCCGAGAACGAGACAAAGATACTTGCTGAGCTTGCCGCCGCGCAGGGCAGGCCCCAGGACATCGGCGGATACTACCGCCCTGACTTCGAGAAGGTCTCCAGGGCTATGCGCCCGAGTGCGACCTTTAACGCAATAATCGACGCTCTCTGAGGTTTGTTTAAAAGCGTCCGGCAGTACGCATGAGGAGTTTCAGATAGTTGCTGGTTGCGTGTTCTGTTTGAGGCTTGCCTCAAAAGATGCGTGAGATCCGACGGATCTGTCATGCGGTTTTTTTAGAAGCATAAATATCTTTATCGATAAATAGACTAACGGAGGTTTCATTATGCAGCTTACAGGCCTTCTCTGGGGCAAAAAGCTACTTAGGCGCATCGAGTTCCCGGCCGCCGAGGTGCTTGGGCCCGAGGCGAGCGTGGATGAGATAAAAGACCTTATCAAGAAGTGCGGTCAGGTCTTTATAAAGCCGATATTCAAGGGCGGCGTAGGCAAGAAGGGCAAGGCCGGGCTCATCGGCAGGGCAAAGGACATCACAACCGCGCTCAAGGAAAAAGAGAGGCTCTACTTTATAGAGCATACATTCGGGAATACCACGGTCAAGGCCGACGGTGTGACCTTCGAGGGCGGAGTGCCTGCCGAGCATGAGGTCTACTTCTCTATCTCCGATTCGACTTTGTTCAGGGCGCCTGTAATGACCATCACACATCACGGCGGCATGGACATAGAGGAGCTTCCCAAGGACATGATACGAGAGGTGCCGTTCGATCCGCTCACAGGCCTCAAGAGCTTCCATGTCTCCAACGCTCTTATGGAACTTGGCGCTCCCAGCGAGATCATAAGCCCGCTGGTTCAGCATCTGACAAAGCTCTGGACGCTTTACAACAACTACGGCATGTCAACGCTTGAGCTGAACCCGATAAGGATGTCCCCCGACGCAAAAGGCAGGCTCGTGCCTGTAGCTTGCGACTTCAAGTGCTCCTTCGATCTCGATAACCCGGCATGGAAGAGGCTTGATCTGCCGTCTCATCTGTTCGCCTCGGACTACTCCGAATTCGAGCAGGAGATCAACCAGCTCAGGACATATCAGGGCCAGAGCGACGTATTCGTGATGAACCCGAAAGGCACCATAACCGCTCCGACATTCGGGGGAGGGGCAAACGCGCTCGTAACCGAGCTTCTCGGCGAGAGGGCGACTATATCTTCGGACTTCGGCGGCAACCCGCCCTACGAGAAGATGTTCCAGATATCCCGGATATGCTTCAAGTACTGGCTCAAGCAGTCGAACGTCCTTTTCATAATCGGCGGCAAGGCTAACAACACCGATATCTACGAGACATTCAGGGCGATGGCTGATGCTCTTAAGGACTACTTCGTCAAGAACGGCCCTACGCCGCTTTTCGTGGTCGTAGGCAGGGGCGGCCCGAACCTCATAAGAGGCATGGCGTACATGAGGGACACGCTTGACAACCTGAAGCTCCCGTACAGGATATTCGGACATGACAGCGCCATGAGCGAGGTCGTCAACTACGCGCTCAATATAGATATGTGGATGGAGAAGGAAGGCAGAGCGCTCCTTGACGCCAGAAACGGTGTGGCGCCGGCAAAGAAAGCAGCGGCGAAATAAGCCTCTCAAGGCCCCTTAGACCAAACAAAATGACTGAAAAGGTGAAGAGCCATGCATAAAGAAGGTGTAAAGAAGTTCCCTTACTTCGTTGGAATAAACTCTCTGTCTGAAATAGCTACCAAAGAAGACAGGGTCTGCGTTCTTAATATTCTCGGCAACGAGAGCCGCACTGTTACCCCGGTGAGCCACATGTACTCCGGCGGCAACATCGTATTCGGGACGATGCCAGGCCGTTCAGGCCAGGTACTTGAGACCGCATCTGGCAATATCCCCGTTTACAGCTCTATAAAAGAAGGACTCAAGGCCGGACACAAGTTCAACACGGCCGTTATCTACCTGCCTCCGTCAGGCGTCAAGGACGGGGTGGCCGAGGCTGTAAAGCATAACCCAGAGCTTAAGAAGATAATCATCCTTACAGAGAAGATCTCGGCAGGCGACGCGCGCATCATAAGGGCTATATGCCAGACGAACGGTGTGGATGTATTCGGCGGCAACTGCCTTGGCGTAGCGGATGCCTGGCACAAGGTAAGGATCGGCGGGGCGCTCGGAGGCAACAAGCCTGAAGAATCCCTGGTCAAGGGTTCTGTCGCTCTCTTTTCGAACTCAGGCAACTTCACGACAACGATCGCCGTTTATCTCCTCACCAAGGGGTGGGGCACTACGACTTCAGTTTCCAGCGGCAAGGACGTATATATCCACTACGGCCCCAAGGAGTTCTTCCACGCGCTTGATAACGACCCGAGGTCTAAATCAGCTGTCATCTACACAGAGCCGGGCGGATACTATGAACACGGTCTTGAGATAAACAAGCCGACGGTCGCCTGCGTTGTAGGGAGATGGAAGGCGCGTCTTACAAAGGCGTGCGGCCATGCCGGTAGCCTTGCCGGATCAGGCGATGACGCCAACGCCAAAGAGAAGTGGTATATGGATTACTTCGGCGTAAGCGACATATACACGCCTGAGAACCCGGTATTTTCCAAGAAGGGCGCGGTAGTCACTAACATCGCCTACATCCCGGAGGCTCTCTCAAGGGTCATGGAGCTTAACGGCGTAAAATCCGACTTCGAGCCGAAGGGCGACCTCTCGCTCAAGTGCTGGTTCGCCTCTGACTCCGGCATTCAAGTCCCAAAAGAGTTCCAGGCGCCTGTCGTAAAGGCGGTCGCTCCTTATGATGATCAGATAGAGCATGTCAACAGGCAGGTCGGCGCGCAGTATCCGAGGCAGTCGATGAAGGACGCATCAGGCGCGTCGATGATGGACCCTAACACGCAGGTCACAAGGGTCCATAATATATCCGTACTCGACGCCTCCAAGCGCACGCTTGAGGAAAACCTCGTGATGTCGCTTCTTAAGGGTTACCCGGACGACTTCGGCAAGGCGCTCGCAAACGTCGCCTTAAACGCATACGTCAATCACAACGGCGACGGCGCGGCCATAGCCGCTGACTTCGCCAGGCAGGCCGAGAGCTCGCCTAACACGGTACTCGCTTCAGCCATCGCCATCGTAGGCAAGGGCAGGGTAAAGTCAGCCCTTGCGGTCTCTGAGCTGCTTTTGGAGACATTCCAGGACTCAGGGCTTGCAAACGCAGAGGCAAAGGTCGATATATCTGCGAAGGTGAAGGCGCTCTCTTCAGACGCAAAGGCCCTGATGACCGCTCCAAAGGGCGACACTGCCTCTGCCTCTATGCTTAAAAAGATAGATTCGCTCGGCAGGAAGTCCGTATTCATAGAGTTCGTGAAAGAGGCCTCAGGCAACTCTCCGTCAGCTGATGCGCTTGTCGCCGCTATCTGGACGACTCTCGGTTGGGAGCCTCTCATAAAGCGGACGGTCTCCAAGCTGACGATAGCCGCCCTTCCGTGGTATTCAAGGATATTCTCGTCGTTTGTAGGTTGCAGCGTGCCAGCTTCGAAGCACACCGCCGACGGTTTCTGCGGCGTAAAAAACGACGATCTTATAAACTCATGGTCGTTTACCGACACCGCCTTCCTTGCCCTTATCGGCAGGAAGCCATCAGAGACCGAGCGTTTTGAGTTCTCGATGCTCTTGGGCCTTCTTATCACAAACGGTCCCGGGACGATCTCGGCGCAGGGATGTAAGGGCGGAGTTTCCGCAGACGGCCCTGAAGACCCGGGCAGGGTACAGATCAACAAGGCCTTCATCGGATTTTTGACCCATACCGGTTTCGCGCACGGAGGCAACGGGTTCGAGGCGATCGCGTTCCTCATCGAAAGGTTTAAGGGCAAGGGCCTTAAGAACCCGTCTGACAAGGGACACGGCCTGGACCTTAAGGCAGTGGCCAACGAGTACGCCAAGTCGTATGCAAAGTACAAGGCCGACCAGAAGGCGTTCGGCAACATCGAATACATGAAGGTCCCTTGCGTAAACCACCCGGTTTTTAAGGGCAAGGACGTGAACTACGACCCGAGGGAACGCTTCGTAAGCGCCCTCTTTGAAGAAAAGGGCGTATACAATATCTTCCTCGACTTCTACCATAACCTCGTTCAATCTCTCTTTGAGAACAAGGTCAGCTCCAACGTTTACTGCGTAAACGTCGACGCTGTGATAGCCGTGATCCTCCTGAAGATCGTATGGGAGGCCTTTAACAGCGGCAAGATGGCTGACGGCGAGGTCGAGTCCGCGGCGTTCACTACATTCCTCTTCGGAAGGATGATCGGAACGGCGACTGAGATAGACGATCACATCAACAGGGGCCGTAACATGGATACAAGGACCGCGGCCTCAAAGTGCATGTTTGTAGGTTGAAATTGGTTGTCTGTTGGTGAATCGATAGGGTCGGGCTTTGATGCCCGGCCCTGTTTTTTTTGCAAATCCAGAATCGTTTTTATGAGTACAATCACCAGGTTGTATGTGTTAGTTGATATTGAATGTCACATCCTCATATCCCTCGCTCTTTTGATCCGTCCGTTTGACTCTACTCATATATTTTCAGTCCGGCCTCAATCGTCTGACCAGCCCAGAGCATCCGTCTCTTATTCGCAGTATAGTATAGGTTATACCGATTGACGAGACAGGGCGCCCTTAGGCGATTGACATCAGTTGCTTATTGAGATAATCTACAGCGAAAATCACCATTTAAACGGGGCTTGAAGATGA